>OLFZ01000185.1_pt1 | contig 71375 bp, 88 predicted proteins | sample 1604861 | NCBI WGS metagenome assembly OLFZ01 (sample SAMEA3888895, study PRJEB22519) | human gut metagenome | biome: human gut; feature: human-associated habitat; material: faeces | place: Denmark | collected 2011 | reverse complement strand
TCGTAGTGGCCCTGTTCTTCGCACCACTGTTCCTGTCAGTTCCTTCTGCAGCAACTACTCCTGTGCTCGTCATCGTGGGTCTGTATATGATGTCGCCTATCAAGGACATCGACCTGAACGATTATGCTGAGTCTATCCCTGCTTTCATCACCATCATCATGATGCCGCTCACCTACAGTATTTCTGATGGTATTCTCTGCGGTATGATCAGCTATGTGGCCATCAACGCCTGCTGCGGAAACATCAAGAAGCTGAGCATCACCATGTGGGTATTGGCTATCCTCTTCGTGCTGAAATATATCTTCATCTAAACAGAGATTATTTTCGTGAAATATAAATTAAAACAGACCTTACTTTTTAAAGTGGGCTCAATGATAATATAATAGTCAACTTTTCGTTATTATATTATCATTGGGTTTTTACGTGGAAAGACGAATACGCCAAGTATTCTTTTCCAAAGCAATTATACCAACAAAGAAATGAAGCAAAACAAGTTTTTCATATATTTCACCATCCTGTTCTGCCTTCTATTGGCAAGCTGTGGCATCGACAAGAACCTGAAGAAAGGTGAGAAGTTCCTAGCTTTGGGCGAATACTACGATGCTGCCGAGCAATTCAAGCAAGCTTACTCGAAGACACCCACCAAGGAACGTGACAAGCGAGGTGAACGTGCCTTGAAGATGGCGCATTGCTATGAGAAAATCAATGCCACGCCGAAGGCAATAGCCGCCTATCGCAATGCCATCCGATACAACCAGGCTACCATCAAAGACCGATTGGCATACGCCCGTCAACTCTTGAAGAATGGCGACTATAAGTTGGCTGCCCAGGAGTTTCGTATCGTCTTGGACTCCCTGCCCAATGATGTCTTGGCACAAAATGGTTTGAAGTCTGCCCTCAAAGCTCCCGAATGGAAGAAGCAAGGCAGCCGATACACCGTCAAGCGAATGGACGTATTCAACTCCAGAAGAGATGACTACTCCCCCGTTCTCTTCGGCGATGACTACGACCAACTCTATTTCAGCTCCACCCGAAACGAGGCGGCAGGTGACGAACTGAGTGGTATCACAGGCACCAAGGCTGGCGACATCTTCCTCTCAGAGAAGGATGACAAGGGAAAATGGAGCAAACCAGAGGCAATAGGCACAGGACTCAACACGGAATATGACGAGGGAGCGTGCTGCTTCACACCGGATGGCAGGGATATGTATCTCACCCAGTGTGTCACCGACCCTTCCTCTCCTCGCTACGCCAAAATCGTGACATCCCCTCGTTCGGATGCCGCTTGGGGAAAGACCAACAAGCTAGAAATCACCAAAGATACCCTCAGCAGTTATGCTCACCCAGCCATCTCTCCCGATGGCGAGTGGCTCTACTTCGTCTCTGATATGCCAGGCGGCATGGGAGGACTGGACATCTGGCGAGTACGCATCACTGCAGCAGGACTGGGTGGCGTGGAAAACCTAGGCGAACCGATCAACACGCCAGGCGACGAAATGTTTCCTACCTTCCGCCCGAATGGCGACCTCTACTTCAGTAGCAACGGGCATGTAGGCATGGGCGGTCTAGACATCTACATCGCCAAAGTGGATTCCAAGACCAAGAAATACAAGCTTTTCCATCCGGGCTATCCTCTCAACTCCGAGGCGGATGACTTCGGCATGACTTTCGAGGGACCACACAACAGAGGTTACTTCTCTTCCAACCGCAAGGACGGACGAGGCTACGACCATATCTACTCGTTCGAGAATCCAGAGATTGTGAACACCATCAAGGGATGGGTCTATGAGATGGGAGGTTACGAACTGCCTGCGGCACAAGTGACGGTAGTTGGCAACGATGGCACCTACAAGAAACTGTCGGTCAAGGGTGATGGTTCATTCAGCATGGTCATCAAGCCACAGGTAGATTATCTGTTGATGGCTTCCTGCAAGGGATTCCTCAACCACAAGGAAGAATTGCGTGTGGATTCCGCCAAGGAGAGCAAGGAATACACCCTCCAGTTCCCATTGGCTTCCATCACTGCCCCAGTCTTGATCGACAACATCTTCTATGATTTCGACAAGGCGACACTGACTGAGAGCAGCACCAAGGCGCTGGATGAGTTGGTCAACCTCTTGAAGGAGAATCCGAACGTGACTATCGAACTGAGCGCACACTGCGACTACAAGGGAAGTGCAGAGTACAACAAGCAACTCTCACAACGAAGAGCACAGTCGGTGGTCAACTATCTGATACAACATGGCATAGCCAAAGACCGTCTGACTCCAGTGGGATATGGTTGGGAACAGCCTAAGACCATCCGAAAGAAAGTGACAGAGAAATATCCATGGTTGAAAGAAGGCGACAAGTTGACCACAGATTTCATCCTTAAACAATCGAAGGAGCATCAAGAAATCTGCAACCAGCTCAACCGTCGCACGGAATTCATCGTACTCCGCACCACCTACGGTCTCTTTGATGAGAAGGGTAATCTGAAGAATCCACCGAAACCAAAGGAGAAGCCGGTCGCTGATGACGACGAAGACAGTTTCATCATTGATTGAAACATAGTTCGATAAACAATGAAGTAAGGTTCGATGGCAGATGAAGCTTACTTCAAGAGCAAACGAAGTAAGCTTCATTTTTAGATATAAAAAAGAGTGTTGGACGCTCGCTACATTTCAATGCGAGCATCCAACACTTTATTGTATCCCCAGACACATAACACCGTTACCATACCAGCCAACAGCATCAAGAGTTGCTGAGGCTGAGCGATGAGTTCGCCCAAAGAGCAAAGTGCCTTAGAGAAAAGCATCATCGCCGTCACCTTGGAGGCAAACAAAGAATCCTCCAAAGACGATACCATCTGTGTGGAAACGATGAAGATCACTCCCATCACCAAACAAGCCACCTGCCACCAACGCTCCATACGTCGATGGGAAGGTGCTGGCAAATGCTGCATCACTCGATTGGAGAAACCATCGTCAGCTATCTCCTCTTGATGGTCGGCAAAAAAAGCCTGGAGCAACTGCTCGTCGGCATCGTTTAGAGCCATCTGCTCATTGGCGCTGCCTATAGACTTACCATAGCCAGTTATATTTTTGTCATCTTCTCTCATAACCATTCTGTTTTAAGTAACTTGCTAATTTATTTTTTCCTCGTGACAAATGCGACTTGACGGTGCCCGTCGCAAGTCCTGTTATTTCTGCTATTTTGTCTATCGGTTGACCATCCATCAGTTGGAGGGTCACACACGCTCTCTCGTTATCGCTCAATATTTTGAGTGCCTCCATCAGGTCCATCCTCAATCCCCCTTGGGATGACTCGGCATTCTTGTGAGACACCGTGGGGGTATCTATATCCAATGTTTGCTTGTGACTTCGATTGTAATCATACCATACATTATAGGCGATACGATAAAGCCAGGTGGAAAATCCTGCCAAACCATGAAAACTAGCGATATGGGTATATGCCTTGATGAAGGTATCTTGTGCCAAATCATCACTCAACTGCGTATCTCCCAACGTCTGGCGTAGGAAGAAACCACGTATAGGCGACTGATATTTCTCAACCAGATGGTCGAAAGCCTTCCGGTTGCGAAACACAGCCACCTGCGTAACGAGAGAGATATCGTCGAGTTGTTTCACTTGTTCTTCCAATTTGGTATATATCCCATCGCCAACTGTCCGAGTCCATACACAGACACCAAGGCTCCGATACCAGCCATGAAATGCCAATGCCAAAATGCAAACATTGCCACCAAGCCTGCTCCCAAGAAGAAGTTGCGGAGACCTCGCTTGATCAGGTACTCGTCACTCTGCTTGTCGATAGGTCGCTGCTCCTCCGGAACATCCACTCCCTTCTCCATTGCCATTTCCATGATTCTCATGCGGTCCTTGTGACGGCGATACAGATAACGGCAGATGATAAAGATGGCAATGAGAGGAGCAAAGACAAAAAGAAGTCCGATGACCAGCATGATGAACATCACGAAGAACAAGGTTCCCTTGCCGAAGACACTTCCAAAGAAATCAAAAGGGTCGTCATAGTTCTCCAAACTATAGATGGAATGAGAACGAGACTGGTTGGAGTCGTCAGCGTCAACTTGCGCAGATGTGGTATCTACCGATGTCGTATCGGAATAAGCCTCCACTGCATCCTGTGAGGCAGAAGTGGTTGGCTGTTCGGTAGCTGATACCGCCTGCTTATTGTCAACTTGCGTTTTGGGAGTATAACGATGTTTTGGAGCAGAAGCCGCAAAAGACATCTGTGTAACGCCCAATGTCAGAGAGAGCATAAATGCCAGGAATAACTTCTTCATATCATTCTTTTTTATGGTTTTACTATACTAATTGTTACTTTTTTCAATGGCTTAGACGCATCTTCTTCCATTTTAGTTGCAAAGAAACAAAATATTTTTTAATTTTGCAAAGGATTTGGCAAACAATTGGTAGCGACACCTTATTATATATAGGTATTCCTCCATTGGAAGAGGTATTCCCTTGCCATTCTACAAACATTTACAATAATCAAGAAAGAAATGAACTTACCAGAAGATTTCACAGCATATACCAGAGAGTGGATGGGCGAAGACCTCTTTGCCGACTTCATGAAAGGCATGGAGGCAACTGCTCCTACCAGCATTCGTCTCAACCCCTTCAAATGCCCTTCCTGCACCCACATAACAGATGAAGATGACACCGAGGTGGTATCTTGGTGCCCAACTACGGGCAGATACCTGTCGGAAAGAAGAAACTTCACTTTCGACCCTCTCTTGCACGCCGGTCTTTACTACGTGCAAGAGGCATCCTCCATGTTTATCGACTTGGCGATTCGTGAATACGTGAAGCAACCTGTCAGAATGCTGGACCTCTGTGCTGCTCCTGGTGGAAAATCGACTGCCATCAGAGCCGCCTTGCCTGAAGGCAGCCTACTCTTCAGCAATGAACCGATGCGCACCCGTTCGCAAATCTTGGCAGAGAACATACAGAAATTCGGTCATCCCGATGTCATCGTCACCAACAACTATCCTAGAGATTACAAGAAATCCAAGTTGCAGTTTGATGTCATCCTCACCGATGTACCTTGCTCTGGCGAGGGTATGTTTCGCAAGGACGAGGGAGCCATCAAGGAATGGAGCACCAGCAATGTGAACAACTGTTGGCAACTCCAAAGAGAAATTGTCAGCGACATCTGGAACTGTCTCAAGCCAGGCGGCATTCTCATCTACTCCACTTGCACCTTCAATGGGCACGAAGATGAGGAAAACGTACTGTGGATAGAAGAAAACCTTGGAGCTGAAAGATTGCCTATGCCCATCGAAGAGAGATGGAACATCACGGGGAGCCTCCTGAAAAAAGATGAATCCACTGATGATGGGCAGTCCAACAAGTCTCTTGCTACAGACGATTATGATAACATGTATCATTTCATCCCTGGCAAGAGCAAAGGCGAAGGTTTGTTCCTCGCCGTATTGCGCAAAAATGGCAGTTCAGAGGAAATGGACTCAAACAGCAAAGGCAAGAAGGACAAAAAGAAGAAAAACAACAAGGATACCAATAAAGGCAACAATCGCATCTCGATACCAGAAAACTGGCTGAATGACACTGCTGAATGGAGCTATCAAAATACCGAATCAGGTATCTATGGCATTCATTCCACATGGAAGCCTATGCTGGACGAAGCCACCAAGTCGCTAAAGGTGATTCATGCAGGCGTGAAGTTGGGAAGCATCAAGGGAAAAGACTTAATACCCGACCAGTCGTTGGCTCTCTGCACCGAGCTCCATCAAGATACATTTCCGAAGGCAGAGCTATCTTATGAGGATGCCATCCAGTATCTCAGAAAAGAAGCCATCACCCTCCCCGATTCCCTTCCACGTGGCTACGTATTGGTAACCTACAGAGGCATTCCGCTTGGATGGATGAAGAACCTAGGCAACAGAGCCAACAACCTCTATCCACAAGAATGGAAAATCAAGAGTTCACATATCCCTGAAGGGAACAACAACCTCATAACTTGGTAATATGGAAATCAACATCATCGCCTGTGTGGATGCCAACAATGCCATCGGCTATAAGAACCAATTGCTCTTTCATATCCCGGAAGACATGAAGAGATTTCGCACCCTCACCACAGGCCATACCATACTGATGGGCAGAAAGACTTTTGAGTCGCTCCCCCATGGAGCACTTCCCAACCGGAGGAACATCGTCGTCAGTCATCAAAATATCCAACTGGAGAATTGTGAAGTTTTCCCTTCCATCAAACAAGCATTGGATGCATGCCAAGACGATGTGGTCTTTGTCATCGGAGGCAGCAGCATCTACGAGCAAACCTTGCAGCTTGCCGACAAAATCTATCTGACGCAAGTGGAAAGTGCAAGTGCCTATGCCGATACATTTTTCCCAGAATTTCACAAAGAAGAGTGGGATGAGTGTCGAGAATGCAACATTAACATTTTAACAAGTAACACAAAAGAGACACTTTCTTGCACTTTCTATATTTACAAGAAAAAGAGCAAACAAAACGAAATCAACCTCTAGAAAGGGGCTAATTTTGTTGCAAATAGGGGCAATAAGCGTTCAAACACACTCTTTCGAACGAATTTACCACCCATAAAAACAAATAATACCCCCACAAAATGTATTTTTCTTGTACCTTTGCAACAGTTAAAACAAAAGGCGTTGGGAAACGCTGAGAATCATCTTTTACTTATACAATATATATTAGAGAATATATGAAAAAGCCAGCCTCAAAAAGGCTGGCTTTTTTGGTTTATCCAGAAAACTGGCTTAATTGACAGCTTCGTCTTCATCAACATCTGATTCTTCCTGAATATCCGCAAGAGGCAACTGACGATTGATCGCTGCATTGAAAGAGATAATCGTCTCACTACGAGACAAACCTAATGGCTGCAACTTGTCGTGAATAATTTCGAGAAGATGATGATTGTTGCTAGCATAGATCTTGATGAACATATCCATGCCACCTGTCGTATAATGGCACTCCACCACCTCAGGAATCTTCTTCAAAGCCTCAACCACTTGGTCGAAGTTCTCCGGGGCCTTGAGATACAAGCCCACATAAGCACAGGTTTCATAACCTATCTTCTCAGGGTCGATGATAAACTGAGAGCCCTTGATGATGCCTAAGTTGGTAAGCTTAGCCACACGCTGATGAATAGCCGCACCGCTCACATTGCAAGCACGTGCAACCTCCAAAAAAGGAATACGAGCATCCTGAGAAATCAACTTCAGGATCTGTCTATCCAATGAATCTAAAACTTGTTTTGACATAATAGTATTAATTTGGTTGCAAAGGTAGCATAAATATTTAATATTTGCAACTATTTCAGCATTAATAATAATAAATTTATATATTTTATCGTTTTTCGGTTGCCGAATAGTTAATTCGCAAGGTCTTAGCCTGGCGCAAAGCTTGCTTCACGTCAGTTATCACACCCATCTTTGTATCTTTGTCTGCCTTGATAGATACAGTCATCTGTTGGGCATCCTCTGGCGACATACGTTTCTTCTCTGCCTTCATATAATCAACCAGTTGGATAGGATTCACATACTTATCATTCAACTGGATACGACTCTCTTCGCCCACTACCTTACCCATTGCAGAAGTAGGACGACCGATATAAATATAGCTCACGGCAGACTTCTTGGTCAAGCGTGTCAATTCCTTGCCCTGTGGCACCTGATACTTCACCTTCACCGTGACATGACGCATGTGGGTGACGATCATGAAGAAGAACAAGACGCTGAAAATCAAGTCTGGCAAGGAAGAAGTATTCAAGCCTGGCACCTCACGTGAACGGCGACGAAACATCATATTCATGATTTGCCTCCTTTCTTCTCACTCGTTTCTATAGGAGCCTCTGTGCCATTCTCTTGCTTTTGTCCACCAGCGTTGGCGTATGACTCGGTAATGCGTTGTGGACAAGCCTTGCGCACCTTCTCCTTTTGTTCCGATGACAAAGATGAGAAGTCCTTACCAAAGTGCTTTTGAGAATATTCATCACGGAGCTGTTGATAAGCCATCATGATTTGGTTTTGCATTTGGAAATACAAATCATAGTTGGCATCACGGTCACTCTCGATGGAAATCAAGTGGCGAGCACCCAAACGATGAACGAACTTGATGACTTCCCCACTCAACTTGTTTACATTCTGAGGTTTGTCATTGACTAAAAGTTGGTTTTGCGCTGTCACATGCAAGGCAAGCAAGGTACTTTTATCAACAGTAGTCTCTTGCTGTTCCAGCTTTTGAGGCTCAGGAGAAGGAAGGACACGAAAGAGTCCCTTGTCCACATCCATAGAGGTGGTGACAAGAAAGAAGATCAACAACATGAAAGATATATCAGCCGTTGATGCCGTATTCAATCCAGGAACCTGACGTTTTTTCCTTCTAATAATCATGATTTTCTCCTATCGTTTATTTTTCCTCACATATCTCGTTGCACCAAAAAGGACAGCCACGATAGCACCCAGCAACATCAGCAAGGAAGTAAGCACAAACATATCCGAGAGTTTGAGCCACAACCAATCACCATATTCATTGCCATTGACCTGCATAGGTGAGGAAGAACCCAAGAGGAAGGTAGCCACCAACAAGACAAGCGTACCTATCCAAGTGATATGAAATATCTTTTTAGCAGGTATTCCATGTACCATTTTCTCTTTGCTGGCATTTTTGCGATAGCTGTTGACGATGGAATACACAGCCAAGCAAAACGCCAAGACGAAGAGTGCCCACATCAAAAAGAGGAGGACATTGGTAAACAAAGGAGCATTAAAGTCCGGATTCTCCTCGAAAGGCATATCGTAGCCCACCAAGAAGAACAAAGCGAAGACCAAAGCAGCCAGTCCTAACAAACAATAGAAGACACGTTGTGAGATCTTCTCCGTTGACCATTGTCTGACATTTTTAAATTTCATCTTTGTACTTTGCTATGATATCCATCAATGAAATGGCGGATTCCTCCATCTGACTGGTGATATGTTCTATCTTAGAAAGAATATAATTGTAGAATACCTGCAATATCAAAGCCACGATGATACCGAAGATGGTAGTGAGCAAGGCGACCTTCATACCAGAAGCCACGATGGTAGGACTGATGTCACCCGCCTGTTGGATTTGGTCGAAAGCCATCACCATACCAATCACGGTACCCAAGAAGCCCAAGGAAGGAGCCATGGCGATGAAAAGGGTAATCCAAGAGCATCCCTTTTCCAAGTTGGCTGCCTGAACGGTACCATAACTAGAGACAGAGCGTTCAATATCGCTGATTTTCTCGTTGATACGCATCAAGCCCTGATAACAGATGGAAGCCACAGGGCCACGCGTATTTCTACACAACTCCTTGGCTCCCTCAATATCACCAGCCACCACCTTTTGGTCGATGTCTCTCATCAACTGCTTGGCATTGATTTCCGACAAACTCAGATACACGATTCTCTCGATGCAGAAAGCCAGTCCTATCACCAAAGCGATGGCGACAAGAGACATAAATCCTGCATTTCCCTCGATAAACTTTGTTTTAAGAGCTTGATGGAATCCCATTGTTTCTTCTTGCGCAAATGTGGGCAAAGAAGAAGCGATCATAAATATCAATATTGCGAAACGCGCAATAACTGTATTTTTATTCATATCCTTCATAACTAGAAAAGCGGAAAGAGGGGGATTCGAACCCCCGATTCCCTTTAGGGGAATACACGCTTTCCAGGCGTGAATCCTCAATCCGTAATCGTTTATTTTTCAACACCTTACAAAACAGCCCTTTCTGAGCTGCACGCATTTTGCACGCAAGCCCCGTTTTTAACACTCGCAGATACGCAATCACGCTCCAGGAAAGCACCCTCACCAAGGAGGAGCCAGCGAGCGGAAACGCCATAATCACGAACCAGATAGGTGAGCCAGGACAGCTGGAACAAATCACGAGACGGATCCTTCTCGCAGCTGTTCATGTTCCACCGATTAATACCATAGCGGTCGGTGAAGGTTTTCTTCCCACGAATCACACGCTGCTCCTTCAGCAGACGCAGAGCCAGGAAGAACCGACAGGCGACCTTGACAGATTCAACACTTTGCATAACCCAAACATTTAATCATTCAAAAACATCACCCTCATCTTCATCGTCGCCATAGACATCACCAGCATAGATAGCCTTTTCTACTTTATCCCAAACCTCCTTCTTTTCGGGAAGTTCAGAACGAAGGACAGACAACGCATTATAGCGAGGGCTTACCAACGACGGATCACCATCCTGCCCTGTCGCAATAAGCGCAAGGCTATCAAGCTCCGCATCCTTATATTCACGAGCCATCTGCTTTTCAATCCACTTCTGGCGAATAGCCTCCTCGGAGTTCCTGGAGGTGCAAGACCAAAGCGAGGTAAAGACAAACAGCACAAATAAGACCTTTTTCATTCATTTATTCATTTACGAAATAGACAGGAGTGATACGAAGAAGAGACCTGTCATCTTCCGACATTTTAGAGTAATACCGAATCCACAGATCCAAGAATTCATCGCCATCAATAAGACGAACGCTCCTATGGGATTCACGAGCTGCCCGATGAGCCTCCGATGTAAACAAGCCAGAAGTAACCACCAAACCTGCATCACCATCACGATTAAGCAAGCCGACCAACTGACGAACGACTTCAACAGACACGGATGAGGAAGGCGTGTGCTTAACCTGCACCTTAACACGAGGGATGGTCGCACCAAGAGGATCATGGAACGCCAGGACATCAATACCGCCATCTTTTCCCTTTGGAGCCACGAACGGAGTGAAGTAACCCATCGCATGGAGAAGGGCAGCCACCATGTCCTGGAATTCGTAAGGAGAACGAGAAGCAATGACAGCACGCAACCCTTCATCAGCACGCTCCTTCATTTCACCAAGGGTGAGTGAGGCAGAACTTGCTGGGAGGATATCGCCAGACGGAGAAGCAGAAGCCTCGCCCGAACATTTCTTATAGGCTGCGGTCGCCAGGTCGAAGGCTGCAGACTCAGAAGAGGAAGAGAGACAAGCGACACCATCCTCCGTCAAATACCAAGTTCCCCTCTGCTTTCGGATGAAGCCAGCAGCCACATAGCAGGAGGAATACCATGACAGGAAATTGTGCCAACGGACAGAACCTCCCACGTTTTCCAGCTCCCAGCCCGAAAAATCGCAACATTCACCCAAGAGAGAGCGCAACACGGAAAGACGGCACGAACCACCCTGCTCTTTGAGCAAACGCATTGCAGCGAACATTACCTTCATGCCACATTGGGCAGTTCGAGAATACACACCAGCCATTAATTGCCTCCTTTCTGACTTTCCATCAAGGAGAGCAAGCGGTCAATTTGCTGGTCTTTTTTTTCCAAAAGACCAAGAAAACGCTCGGAGATGGTGGAAATTTGGTTTTGAGAGCCCAAAACAGCCACCGAACTATCTGAAGCGTTTGCAGCCCCACCACTTTCGTTTGGATAGAAAAAGCAAATGCTTTTGTTTGTAACACGAGCGATATCCTCCAAAAGCCCACTTTTCACATTGTCCGAGCGCAAGGCATTATGAAGCCTCTGGTCGCCCTCATAACCAAGCAAGCGAGACAATTCAGCAAGGGAGATACCCTCAGCCGCCAAAAGTTCCTTTATTTTTTGTCCTGTCATAACCTTTTGTAAATCAATTAGTTAAACATATAGCCCCGTTTAGTTAAGACTAATTAACACACGAAAACGAAAGAAACACACAAATTTGTTTGGTAATACAAACGTTTTTGTGTATCTTTGCACTCGAAAAACGTTAGCAATAACGTTACAACGCACAAAAGTAAGCAAAAAAGTTGAAATAACAAAATAAAAAGGAGAAAAAATGACAGAGATTGATTTGATGACTCCAATGGAGAGGAAGAGAAAGGAGCGCAACGAGGCAATCATCGCAGAGTTCAAGGAGCTCGCACCAAAGCTCACAGCGCAGGGAATGAAGCCATACCGCATACTGCGAGCATTGGCTGAGAAGCACGGAATCACCACCAGCGGTGTCCGTTTCATTCTGGTCGAGGCAGGCGTTTACGAGACTGCCGAGAAAGTAAGTAAATCACATTAACAAAAAAAAGACAGGAGGCAAGACATGAAAAAGATTGAAAGAGGAATCATGTGGGCAGCAGCGATATCAGCCCTGGTTCTAGGAATCACGCAGACAGCGACCGCCATCATCCGAGGCGAATGGTTCATGGCTTTTGTTTTTGGGGTGTTCATCGCAATAAGCAAAGGGATGATGGAAGCCCTGGACGCTAAGAAGAGAAAGGAGGCATCCGATGACGGAGACGCAGCCTAACATCAACCCAGCAGGACGGTACACCATCGCCAAGACCTGCGAGATTCTGCAGATCAACCGCACCACCCTGCACCGCCACACCAAGAAGGGTCACATCAAGGTTTACTACCGCAAGAGTACGAACCGACCATTCTACAAGGGGCTGGACATTTTGAAATTTTGGCAGATTGCCATATAACATAAGTTTAACGTTTAAATAGAAGAAATTATGGGATTATTTAGTAACAAAGAGACAGAAGAAAAGAACGAGTTCGGATTCATCGGAGCTTCAGAGTGGATGAAAGAACAGGCAAAGACCGCAAAAGCCTTCAACGAGGAGGACGATAAGATGGCTGGGCAAGACACACCAAAGCAGGATCGCCTCTTCATAGCCATCGAAGATGACGGCAAGACAGACAGCGTAGCGATGGCTATCAAGACGAACGACCCGAGACTTTTAACCAGAGCACTCTATAAGATAGGACAGAAGGACGAGACATTCGCCAAGTTCCTCAAGCTGGCAGCAGCAAAGCTCGGTTTCATGGAGAAATTGGAGCATGACAATGAGATGACAGCAGGCTCGAAAGAATTAATGAAACACTTGATAGAAATCATTTAATACAGCAACATGAGAATAGAATTCAAAACCATCACCATTAAGAACTTCAAGGGAGTTCTTGGCGAGAGAACAATCAACTTCAACCCAACGCTCACACAGATCATGGGAGCGAACCACGCAGGCAAGACCACCATCGTGGATGCAGTACGCTGGGTATTGTTCGACAAGAACAGCGAAGGAGCGCAAGTCTTCGGCATTGACCCGAAGGACGAGAACGGACAGGTTATCCACCACCTCGACAATACCGTAGTGCTGGAATTGACAGCAGACGGCAAAGACTACAAGCTCGAAAAGGTAAGAACAGAGACCTGGACGAAGCCACGCAAGCAGGAGGAGGCAGTGATGAAGGGACACACCACCAAGTTCTTTGTCAACGAAGACAAGTACACCGCAAAGGACTATGCGGCATTCATTGACAGCCTCTGCAAGGAGGAGCTTTTCAAGATGCTGACAATGCCTTCATACTTCCCGAGCCTTCCAGCAGAGAGCCAGCGCAAGCTGCTGATTAAAATGGTCGGCAGCACCAGCGACGAAGATATCGCAGGCGACAACGAGGACTTCAAGGCATTGCTTACGACCCTGGCAGGAACGGACATTCAGAAGTATCGAGATCAGCTCCGATACAAGATTTCCGAGCTGAAGAAGGAAATCGGGCAAATACCAAGTCGCATCAACGAGAACACCGAGGAGCTGAAGAAACTGGAGAAAGACAAGCCGAACTTCGAGCTGACAAGAAAGAGAGTCAAGGAAATCGAGAAAGGCATCGAGAACATCGACAATGAGCTCACGGACTTAAGCCGCACCGTAGACGCAGATTTCAACGAGCGCACAAAGGAGCGCACCGAAATAAACAAGCTCAAGCAGCGCATGGAGGAAATCGTACAGAGCTACCAGGATAAGAACACGGCAGAGGAGCGCAAGCACAAGAAAGCCATCGACGATGCCAAGTACGAAATCGAGGTAACAGACAGATCCATCCGCAACGCCAAGGCTGCGGTCGAGGATGCGGAAGCGCAGCTCAACAAGATAGCCATCGCAAGCGAAGACTTCAAGAACCGCTGGAATAAGCTCGACCAGACGACATTCTCCTGGGACGACAACCAGGAGGTCTGCCCTACCTGCCACCAACGCCTTCCACAGGAAGACATAGACCGCATGAAGGCAGAGATGGAGGGTAACTTCAACGACAACAAGAGCAAGCAGTTCGACGCAATGTACGAAGAGGCAGCCAGAATCAAGAAGCGCAAAGCTGACGCAGAGGCAACCATCAAGACCGCCAAGGACAACCAGGTAAAGCTGGATCAGCAGCGCACGGAGCAGGAAGAAGCCTTAAAGAAGGCGCAGGAAGCTCAGCCGAACCTCGTCTATCACACGGACGATGAGGAATACCAGCAGCTGCAGATGGACGTGAACACAAGAACAGCAGCCCTTGAAGCAAGAACCGCTGAAGAGACAAGCGATACCAGAGTGCAGAAGGAAGCCAACCTCAAACAGCGCAAGGCTGAGCAGAACCGACTCCGAGACGAGCTCCGAGATGAGCTGGCGAAGGAACAGCGCATCACCGACAAGCAGAACCGCATCAAGGAGCTGGAGGACAGACAGAAGAACTTGAACCAGCAGCTAACAGACCTGGAGAAGCAGGACTACACAGCCGAGCAGTTCACCATCGCCAAGATTACAGACCTGCAGACAAAGGTCAACAAGCTCTTCACAAACGTTCAATTCCAGATGTTCGAGCCATTCATTACAACAGAGGGAATCAAGACGACATGCGAATGCACAATGCACGGCACGCCTTACAGAGACCTCTCGACCAGCGAGAAGATAAACGCAGGAATCGACATCATCAACGCAGCCTGCCGATACAACGACATCTACGCACCTTTGCTCATTGACAACGCAGAGAGCATCACGGACATCTTGCCGACAAGAAGCCAGCAGATTCTCCTCATCGTTTCACGAGACAAGGAGCTAACGATAATTCAGTAACAATTTTAAAAAGAAAGTGATTATGACACAAACACCTCAACAGGGAGGACAGCAGCCGCAGACGCAGCTCACCTCACAGAACGCAACTGCTTTAAAGCGCATGCAGGAAGAGACAACGCAACAGATTATGGAAAGAGTAACAGGCTGGCAAGAGACAGGCGAGGTCGTCCTGCCAAAAGGCTACCACGTAGGAAACGCCATCAAACTAGCCTGGCTTTACCTCCAGACGGTAGAGAACCTGCAGCACCAGAAGGCAATCGACTACTGCACCAAGGACAGCATTTGCAACGCCCTCTTGAACATGGTCATCAACGGAGAATACCCACAGAAGCATTGCTACTTCATCATGTACGGCAACCGCCTCGAATGGCAGGAGCGATACCTGGGTAAGCTCATGCGAGCAAAGCGAGACACAGAAATCGGGAAGATCAACGCCCAGGTCATCTACGAAGGAGACGAGTTCGTCTACACAATCGACGAGAACGGAGAGAAGCAGCTGGTCAAGCATGTGCCGAACCTTGCCAATATTGACAACACCAAGATTCTCGCAGCCTACGCAGTGGTCATTAACAAGGACGGCACACGCCACATCGAGGTTATGACAAAAACGCAGATCCAGAAGGCATGGGAACAGGGAGCCATGAAGGGCAATAGCGGAGCACATAAAAACTTCACAGACCAGATGTGCATGAAGACCGTCATCCAGCGAGCCTGCAAGATTGCCCTCGACAGCACCGCTGACCCAGGCGATGACGACGACGACCCAAACCACTACGACGAAGCGACAGCAGAGCGAGAGGCTGCACAAGGCAGACAGGCTATCGATGCAGAAGCGGTGGAGGTCAAGGACGAACAGGTAGCCGCACCAGCTCCGAAGGGACTCGAAGCTAACGCAAGCTACATCGACATGAGCAATACACAGCAGCCAGCAGCAGAACCTGCTCCTGCTGCCAACGCAAACGCAGGGACAGGAGCCAGCAGAGCCTGCCCATTGCCATAACCATAGGAGGGAAGAGCAATGAAGATGACAATCCTCGGAAGCAGCAGCAAGGGAAACTGCTACGTATTGCAAAACGACAGCGAAGCCCTGATCATCGAGGCAGGCATGAGCCTCGCAGAGGTCAAGAAGGCACTCGGATGGGACATCGCAAAGGTGAAAGTTTGCATAATCTCACACCAGCACAACGACCACGCAGGACACGCAGCCGAATACGAGAAGGCAGGAATACCGCTGCTGGCTCTCCCCTCCGTTATTGAAGCCAAGAACCTGGAAGCAACCACAACCACCGCCATCAAGGATGGGTGCGGTTACATTTACGGAGGCTTTAGGATCCTGCCATTCAAGGTGAAGCACGACGTACCATGCGTAGGATACCTCATCGAGCACCAGGAGACAGGACGCATCCTGTTCTTCACGGACACCTACGCAATGCCTTACGATTTCCCGAACATCACACACTTCATGGCAGAAGCGAACTACAGCGACGAGATTCTCGACCACAACGTCCTCGAAGGCTACATACCAGCAGCACTCCGAAGAAGAGTTATCACCAGCCACATGAGCATCGACAACACCATCGGAATCTTGAAGCGACACGACCTCACCAAGACGAAGGACATCCTCCTAATCCACCTTTCAGATGGAAACAGCAACGAGAAGGAGTTCATCACCAAGGTGCGGAGAGCGACAGGTAAGACAACGAGAGCAGCCAGCCAAGGAATGGAGCTGGACTTCGACAAAGATTTTATTAACATTTAAATTTACAACATGGCAGAAGAAAAAGAAGAGAAAATCAAAATTGTAGAGCCAGGACGAGAGAACGACAAACTCACGAAAATGGCAGAAGGAGTCTATAAGACTATCGACGACTACAGCGAGAAGAACGAGCTGCACTGCTTAGTTCTCATGGCAGACAAGACAGGAGGCGCATCCTTCATCATCGGAGACGAAAAGATGATAGCCAAAGAGTTCAAGGAGCTCACAGGATATCACGAAGCATTCAAAAAAGTTTTAAACTTGATAAAGAAGTAACAACATGGAAAAAGAAGTAATTCAAGTAGAGATCCCAGCAGGCAAGAAAGCCGCATGGGTGGACGGTTTCCTCAAGCTCGTAGATGCAGAAGAGGAACAGAAGAAGGACGAACGTCCTATCACGGAGAGAGTGAAGACATTCGAGGATGCCTGCAAGGAACTGGGCGAAGACCACAAGCTGGTACAGCAGTACAGAGCTATAGAAGGAACGCCACTGATGGATAGCATTGATGTTGTAGCATACTTCAAGCTGCGCATCATTACTGCGGCACTCAACGAGGGATGGGTACCACAATTCACAGAAGATGAAGAAAGATGGTACCCTTACTTGGTACTTTGGTTTAAAGGAGAGCTTGAAGACAAGAGCGACGAGTGGAAAGACGAAAGAAACCTACAAGTCCCTGTTGTTGTTGGTAGTGCGCCCAACGGCTCCATTGTCGGTGTTTCGGCTCTGTCCTCGAACCTCGCTGTGTCGAATTCGAGCGCGCTCCACGGGTCTGCCCTCGTCTTCCGAAAAAGCGAAATCGCCCGCTTTGCGGGTCAACAATTCACAGAATTATGGGCTAATTATTACACAGGAAAGGAGGTTACATCATGGAGAAATATCTAGGACTTGAATACGAAGACCTTGCAGAGCGAGAGCAATACATCAAGGACAACGCAGACAGCATCGAGAACATGGGCTACAGCAAGCCTATCCCAAGCGATCAGATAGAGAAATTGAAGGAGACCCTGGCAGATGCCAGCATCAAGAAGCTGGAGCAGGAAGAGGCGAAGAAGGCAGCCGTCCAAATGTACAACGAGGAAATCAAGGGCTACAAGCTCACCATCAAGGATGCAGCAGACAAGCTCAAGAGCAAATCGACCTACGTGAAGGAGCCTTGCTACAAGCTCATCGACCAACAGACAAGACAGGTCGGCTACTACAACAAGGAGGGTATGCTGGTTTACCAGCGAGCAGCACGCCATGACGAGCTGCAGCCTAACATTTTTAAGCTCGCACCCAAGACAGGTACCGACGACAAGTAACAGAAGTTTAACATTTAAATAGATTCAAAATGACAAAGCAACAGAAAGAGAATGCAGAGCAGAGAGCAATCAAGAAGCTCACAGAGATGAACATCGAGGACGGCAAGGACATGGTAATCCGTTTCGGAGACGCCTTGCCTTTGAAGGAGCCAAAGTACGTATCCATCAACGGTACCATCGACGCACCAGCACGCTGGGTAGAGAAGCGCAAGGACGATATCGTGTCGGCAGACGCACACATCCTTGTGGACAGAGACAGCATGACCATCACGCTGAACACGGACGAGAACAACTTCTACAGCGACCAGATTGTCGGCACGCTTACCCTTTCCACAGAGATGCAGGAGTTCGGCATCAACACAGGAGAGTACATGAGCTGCTTCGACATGGCAGACCGCATCAAGCAGCTCCGCACCTACTTCGAGACACAGCAGGATGCCATGAAGCTGGTAACAGAGCTCCGCAGCTTCAAGGCTAAGATTGATAAGGAGCTGGAGCTGAGCGACGACAAGCGAGGCAACCAGACGATCATGCGAGCACAGACGGTAGAAAGCAACCTGCCAAAGAGCTTCAAGGTCAACATGCCAATCTTCAAGGGAACCGAGAAGCGCACATTCGAGGTCGAGGTGGAGATTAACCCGAACGACCTCTCCTGCACCTTGGTCAGCCCAGACGCACACGACATCGTAGTGCAGGAGCGAGACAACCAGATGGACGCAGTACTTGGACGAATTGGAGATGCTGCACCGAACATTGTGATTATCGAGCAATAACAACAACCACCGAGGGAGCCGCCACAGAGCGACTCCCGAAAGTGATTACAATAAAATCAGAAACATGAGCAGGAACGAAAAAATAAGAGCCTTTGTCATCGACGCACAAGACACCGAGCGTATGCTGGAAGACTTCACCGACGAAGAGGCAGGAAAGATTCTAAAAGGGCTACTTGCCTATGCGAACAGAGGCGAAGAGTTCGAGACTGAAGACAGAGCAATGCGCTGCCTGTTCAAGACAATACAAGCAAACATCGACCGCAACTACGAAAAGTACGAAGCCAAATGCGAGCGCAACCGACAGATAGCGCAAAAGCGATGGGACAAGAAAAACAAGGGAACGCATAAAGAAGATACGAACGAATGCGAACGCATACCAACGCAAACGAACGCAAACGAACGAACACGAACGTTACCTAATGAAATAGAAAATGAAAATGAAATAGAAATAACTAATAAAGTTATTAAAGAACCTAAAGGTTCTAATCTTAAAGAGGCTAAAGCCTCTACGTCAGAAACAAGTTCTGACGCTGCAGCAGAGCCGCAGGCACAGGCGAAGAACGAGGAAAATCAAGCCAAGAAACAAGACAAGATAGACTTCGAGAAGGTGCGCCAGCAGTTCAACAGACTCATGCAAGACAAGGCAATCCCGAAGCTCAAAGGAAAAATCGCAGGACAGCGCAAGGCATTCTTTGAAGCACGAGTTCGAGAATACGGCATTACGTCTGCATACCGAGTGATGATTAAGGCAGCAGAGAGCGGATTCCTCAACGGAGGAGGAAGAAACGGATGGCTCGCCAATTTCGAGTGGATATTCAGACCAAACAATTTCCCGAAGGTGCTCGATGGCTACTACGACAATCCGCAGCCACAGGTACCAACGGCAACAGCAACAATAGGAGGTTACAACAATGGGACAGAAACACCAGCCGCAAGCGGTCGGACAATTAATCGGAACGAACAGAGGGCGACAGAACAGCGTGAGCGCATCCAGGGCTACGCAGGTGTCGCAAGCAAATGGAGGCAAATTGCTGACAGCGACGCTGCAACGATGGGAAACGAGGGATAGCCTCCTTCAGACTTTCCGCATCGACAAGCAGATAGAGCTGACGAACATACCCGAGAGGTGCTTTTTTCAGAACGCCCCCACCCTTTGGACGGTCAACCTAGCATACGGATTCGGGACAGCGCAGGAATGGCTGGCATACCAGATAACCGACCTTTCCGAATTCAGCGGAGCCAAGGACAAAATCACGGACAGGCAGCTCGACCAGATCATACAGCTCATAACCGACGATTACGGATTTTTGAACATGGCAGAGATAATGCTTTTCTGCCGCAGATTCAAGAAAGGCAGCTACGACAAGTTCTACGGAAGCGTTGACCCCATCGCAATCATGCAAGGGCTGAACGTGTTCTGCAGGGAGCGCAACGAGGCATACGCCAAGAGAGACCGCAAGCTGCAGGAGATTAAAGATTGGGACGACAGATGGAATCCGAACAACATGACTCACGAGGAGGCAATCATCATCAATCAGATGCAAGCCGAATACGCAATGAATACAAAAGAGCAGGACATGCTCACAGAACAGAAATACAAACAGATTTAACAAGAAAAAGAAATGGCAAGTTACAAGAATTTAGAGCGAATCCACGAGATCGCAGAGAGCCTCCCAAAGCTGGAGGACGCAAGAAAGTTATTAGCGGATTTTGGCAACGAGGTGGAAGTCATCGTACACAAGCCGAAAAAGGAGGAGCCAGGGCGCACCGTACAGGGAACGAGCATCATCCTACCGAAGGACGTGAAAATGAACATTTTGAATGTTCTCAATTTGGAAATTAACAAGCTGAAGGAGGAGCTGAAAGGACTATGATGAAAATTTGGAACCCAGTGGAGGCATACCGTAAGGCAAGCCAGCACAACAAGAACGAACAGATCCGCCACGATGCGAAGAGCAAGATTTGCATCGGTGACTACACCGACAGCAAGGGTGTGACATACACGGCATTGATGATTGACGGAATCCCAATCCAACGCATTACAGCAGACAACATCGTCGAGAGCGAGCTGCTGCTGGACAGCGTCCGCAAGGAGTACTTCAACAAGCGAGCAATCGCAGGATAGAAAGGAGGCGAGCATGAACAATCAACAATTTTTCGAGAAGGTCTTCCAGATGCGCAAGCAACAGAAGACCTACCAGGAAGCAAGACCAAGCTCGCAGGAAAGCAGGGACGCTCTCATAGCGAGCAAACGATTGGAGACGGAAATAGACCAGGAGATAGCGAGAGTGCAGGCAATCCTTGCCAAGAAAGACATCTTCCTGGTTCAGTACAAGGACGTTGACGGAAGCATCGCAAGCAGCCTGGTAGAAGGCTTCGACATGGAGACCCAATACCGACAGGGCTACATTGTCGCCAACATCACCAAGAGAACCGTAACATACAACGGCAAGGATTGGGAGGCGATGACGCTAAAGCCAGGAAACAGCATGCCAACCACCATGCAGGCGAAAGGAGGTGCAGCATGAGCAAGGAAGAGCAATACGTCCAGAAGCTGAAGGAATGCCAGCAGATGGATACAGAAGGAGGACACTGCGAGGCAGACAGAATCCTCCTGGACATCATCCGAAACGAGCTCGGAGAAGAGTACAAGCAAGTGATTGAAGAATACGAAGAGGTACCGAAATGGTACGCATAACCCATAAAACAAGAACAACATGGCAAAAACAAAAATGAAAAATCCGCAAGAGATTATCAGCACCAAGAAACTCCGCAACAAGGCAGCCAACGTTACAACCAAGGACGGGGAGGCTTTCGTATGCGTGACGAAGACAAAGGACGAAAAGGTAGGGCTTTCATGGAAGGGAACGAAGCAAGACTTGCTCAACCTCCTCTTCACAGCCTGCCGCAACGACAAGCAGATGGCAGCACTCATCTGCAGAGCCGCAAAAGACCACATCGACTACTGCAAGGGCACGCACCAGGACTGGGTCAACTTGACAGCAGACATCGTTCAGCTCGACCAAGAGCTCGACACCAACCAGCATCAGGAAGGAGGTAACGCATGAACGAAGAAGAGCACAGAGAAAAAATGATTGACCGCCAATGGGGACTTCTTGCTGCAATCGCCCAGGGCTACTGCCAGAACCCAGAGTTTGCATGCACAGCCTACCAGCCATTGGCAGACATGATTGTCCGAACAGCGAATGCGGTCAAAGAGAGAATCCTGCATGATCCCCGAATCAAAGCAACAGAAGCTATCGAGATAGGCGACGTCATCGAAAGCAAAACGAAGATGATAACCGTAGAAAATATTCGCCATTTCAATCATGGTACGAATGTTTTCGATGGAAACACCATCGATGAGCCGAAGGAATACTGCTGCATTGATGCTCTGGAGGTTGAATACATCAACGGAAGGAAGGTGCCATGATTGAGCCAAAGAAGATACGCAAGGGCGATGTTGTGGCAACCAAGCACCAGAGCATCATCGTAGAGAGAATAGAAGGCGAAGGCGAAAACCTCGCCTTCTATGGAAAGATTTGCAACAAATACGGATGCCCAAGCGGAAAGACAAGCATCCACCGACACATCTACGCCTCCGTGATTTACAGAGTTACACGAGGAGCGAATGTCATAATGAGACAAAACGATTAAAATATGAAAAAAATCATGTTCAACGACAAATACCGCCTAACAGAGGCAGTATTAGAAGGGCGCAAGACGCAGACAAGAAGAATCGGCTACCAGGGAGCGTTTAAGCGTTTCTGCAGCTGCGGTTTCTGCCTGGAAGGAACGGACAGAGGCAAGCTCTACATCAATGACGGAAACGAGGTGGTAGCCAAATCCAAGTTCAAACTAGGAGAAGAGGTGGCGATTGCCCAGAGATACATAGACCTGGACGATAAGTTCTACAGACTTTGCGGAATTTACAAAGGAGGCATGAAGGGGTACTACAACAAAATGTTCGTTAAGGCAGACTTCATGCCGCACCGCATCCACATCACGAACATTCGAGTAGAACGATTGCAGGACATCAGCGAAGGAGACTGCCTTGCAGAAGGCATCCAGGACATTGTGGGCAAAACGTACCCAGAGACGCATTTATATCGCATCAAGAAAGGTGACACCTGCTACGGTACGCCAAGAAAGCCATACAGCAAGCTCATCGACAAGATATCGGGGAAAGGCACATGGGACAGAAACCCACTCGTTTTTGTTTACGAGTTCGAACTTATCAAATAGCAGAGCCATGGAGGAAAGAAAATACAAGCTCCAGCAAGCCGCAAGCGGAATGCAGGACACCCAGGGCAGCACCTGGATCAACGCCTGGAACCAATACGGAGCAGCATCCCTGTCCGAGGTACCAGGAAGAAAATAACTTTTAAACACTTAACAAAGCAAGAAATTATGGGAAAGAACAAAAAGCGCAACAGATGGAACAGCCAGCCACGCAAACAGGAGAATCCGCTGGCACAGCAGCAGAAAATGGTAGCACCAAAAGCGGTGCGTGATTATTGGGCGAACAACCTCACGCCAGACGAACAGCAGATATTCAACACCCCGATAGCGGTGGCACAGCAGGCAGGAGTCATGCAGCGACTCGGATATCTTACAGCCGCATTCCTGCACATTCACAGCGTACAGAGCCTCCTGTTCGGAGAGATGCAGAACATCGTCGAGGATTGGGGATTGCTCATCAAGGGAGTGCAGCCCGTCATCAATTCCCTGCTGAACAGCGAGGACAAGTTCTTCAACGTCATGCACGACCTTGTGAAGAACCAGAGCACAGGCATCAAGGAGACCTACACCCAGGACGTGGACGCATTGTTCGACAGAATCACCCGATGGGAAGGAATCCCAAAGGTCTGGAAGCCTGGCGACGAACAGAAGCTGGAGGGCAGAGCGAGAATGGACGACATCATCGGCAGCTTGAAGCAGGGAGTCTTGAAGCTGAAGGAGCAAGACATGGAGCCAGAGCCAAAGGAGGAAGCGAGAATCTTCTACGCCATCGCAGAGATGAACGAGGATGAGACAAGCACCATCATCGAGCAGGATATCGCCAACAAGGGAATGGCTGCCATCAAAGCCAGGAACCTCGCCAAGAAGAACCCAGACAAGATGTACGTCCTTTTCGAGCAGCGCATGCAGGTTCAAGAGACATGCCACATGACACCATTCAAGGCAGTACAGAAGCCAGCCGACCAAGACGAGGTGGTGAACGTAAAGATAGAACCAATGAAAAAAGGCAAGAAGCCGAAGGAGTAACATGAGCAACATAGACGAATTCATAAAATGGATGGAACAGCCGCACAAGCAAGAATGGAGACCGAAGGTAGTACACCTTCAAGCCGTCACGAACAGGAAGACAGGCAAGGTCTGCGATATTGCCGTATCACACGACGTTCCTCCAATGAGAGAAAGAAAATGGAAATTCCAAGGCATGTACCCAGAGAGCGAATACAGCTACGAGCGCATGCAAACAGACATCAGACACATAACAACGCCAATGAGTGGAACAGGACATAGACTGCAGAGCACGCCATGCGCACATTGCGGTCACGCTTACGAGAGCATAAACACTTGAGTCTGCGGCAAGACAGGGAAGCCGATATTCAACGGCAACCCTCCATGCGATGACCTCACGGACAAAAGACAGGAGCTGAAATGGAAGAAAGAAGAGACAAAGAGTGCATAATCGAGGTGACAGCTGACAAGGAACAGCAACAACAGGCTATCCTCCGTATTGCAATAGCAACAGGCATCGAAACCGAGCAAATCGAAAATTGCATAGCCAAGCTGGAGAGCTGCCGAATCCTAACGGAAGAGCGCAGTATTTACGTGGATACCAGAGGACGCATTCAAGAAGATATCCGAGATTACTACTGCCCAGAGAAGCTGGAGGATAAAGGATACTACTACTGCACAACCGACATCGAGCAGGAGATCCTGGAGGAGAAGCTACAGAATAAGCTCCGTCGCTTCCATGCCAGCAGGAAGCATCTGCCAAGAACGGCTCCAAAGGCAAAGCCATGGAGCTGGAACCGAATAAGGAGCCGCCCGAACACCAAGCACGGCTACCATTAGCCGATACCTCCACCACCTCCTCCGAAATGAGGGGGAGGGTTTGGGAGGGGGTGCGTGTACCCACATACACGCAAGCAGGCGCACACCCACATGCACGCACACATACCCAAGCGCACACGCATAGGGAGACGCAGGCAGCACACAACGAACGGAATACAAACAGACAGACAGAAACAAAGGAGAAAAAGACAAATGACGAACATGGACGCATTGTTGATTTTAGGCAGCGTCGCATTCCTGGCGATGTACGCAGCATGGATGTGGGACGAGGTGAAGAAAGCAACACCCAACCCATACAATAGCGAAGAGAGCCAAAATAAGGGCGCACAAGCGCACGAAATGACCACGGACGAGGAAATACTAAGCAACGAAACAAAAACGCAGCAGGAGGCAGTAAAATGAGCCACAAGGAACAAATTATCATCGGAATTGACCCAGACGTCGATAGAAACGGCATCGCAATGCTCGACATGAGCACCCACAGCCTACAGGTTCAGATGCTCACCTTCCCGAACCTCCTCGACTTCATCAAGGAGAAATACCGCCAATTCGCAGAAATTGACAAATGGGACTTCAAGGTCATCATCGAGGCTGGATGGATGAACCGAGGCAACTACCACATCCAAAGATGGCAGGGAAAGCAGGGCATCGCCAGCCTGGGCGTCGACCAAGGACGCAACGAACAGGTCAGCAGAACCATCGGGCAAATGATGGAGCATTGGGGCATCCCCTACGAGTTCAAGAGACCGCTACCCAAGTGCTGGCACGGCAAAGACCGCAAGATCACCAAAGAGGAGCTGAAGGAAATAACTTTACAGAAGCTGGGCAGGCTCAACCAGGAGGGGCGAGATGCCGCCCTGCTCGCCTGGGACTACGCTGGGCTGCCAATGCGCATCACGAGCGCAACCCTCCGAGGGCAGCCTTCACCGAAAAACCCCATTTTTTCACGGAAATAGGCACAAATTGTGTTAATTTTCTCACAAAAGTGATTACATTATAATCACTTTTTCTTAAATTTGCGGCATGAGACAGAAGCAAGACAATACAAAGGACGTCCGAGAGGAGCAGGAGCACCTCTCGGATTTCATGGGTGATATCGGCAACTTTGACCTCCCAGACCTCGACCTCAACCTTGTGGACTTCCTGCCATCGGACGAGACGGAGGAGACAAGGTACACCCTGCCAAAGGTGGTACCGATGAAGGAGGACTTCGTGATGTACGACAATGCCCAGAAGATGGCGAAGGAGCTGCGCCTGGGATTCGGGGAACGCTTCGATGCATTCGTGAGCGGTTCCTTCATATTCGGGGACTTCATCGAGGCGTACCTAACGACCCAGCAAGCCTGCGCCAAGAAAATGACGATAAGCACGCTATCGCTTAGCCAGAACAACGTGGACAGCCTGCACACCCTCATGGATAAGGGCTACATCGAGGAATTGAACCTCATCATTAGCGTTTATTTTTGGGGCAACGAGCGAAGAAGCCTGGTTCCGTACATTTACAAGCAGCTGGACATTGGCGACCGATTCCAATTAGCGGTGGCAGGCGTTCACACCAAGACCGTACACTTCGAGACCCTGGGAGGGCGCAAGATTATCATGCACGGATCTGCGAACCTCCGAAGCTCGGATAACATCGAGCAGTTCACCATGGAGGAGAACCCAGAGCTGTACGATTTCTACGATGACCACTTCAGCAGGATCCTCGACAAGTACGCCACCATCCGCAAGCCGATACGCAACAGCAAGGCGTGGGATTTGTTCACGAGAATGACATTCGATAAAAGTTAAATTTCAAAAACAAAGGAGAACGAGCCATGAGTAGTAGCGGTTCAGAACACAAGAGCGGAGGCAGCGTCCTCCACGGCAGCACCAAGGCATCGGGGCGAGCAAAGAGCGTCCTGCCATTCTCCGCATTCAGCGGTGGTGCCGCACCATTTTAACAACAATTCCAGACAGGAGAGGCGAGCCTTGAAGAAGGGCTCGCCTTCACTGCTTAAACCAACGAAAGACAAAAAGCATGGACACGACAACAGCAGATATTCAGAGAAGGGACATGGACATCACCCAGCTCCACCCGAACCAAGGACAGGTGGAAGGGCTGCCTAAGAACCCAAGATTCATACGAGACCCGAAATTCAAGAAGCTGGTAAAGAGCATCCAGGACGACCCCGAGATGCTGGAGCTTCGAGAGCTTATCGTTTATGACACCCAGGATGAGCGAGGATTCGTCATCATTGGCGGTAACATGAGATACGAAGCCCTGCGCAAGCTGAAATACAAGACAGCCGTCTGCAAGATCCTCCCCCACGACTTCCCGATGGATAAGATGCGACGCATCGTCTTGAAGGATAACTCCAGCTTTGGAGAGACGAACTTCGACGACCTCATCAACGATTGGAAGCCAGAGGAGATAGATGCAGCTGCCATCGACGTACCAGACATTCCCGACCCAGAGGAGGAAGAGGAAGCGAAGGACGATGGCTACGATGTGGCTGGCAACACGCCAAAGAAGGCGACCAGCAGGACAGGCGACATCTACCAGCTCGGCATGCACCGCCTCATTTGCGGAGACAGCACAAAGCAGGAGTTCCTCGATGCCCTCATGGACGGAGAACAGGCAGACCTGCTGGTAACTGACCCACCATACAACGTGGACTACCAGGCAAAAGGAAAGATGAAAATCGCCAATGACCACATGGCAGACGAGAACTTCGTGGCTTTTCTCACCGACACCCTGCAGAATGCCAACGACAGCATGAAGCCAGGCGCAGCCTTCTACATCTGGCATGCGGACAGCCAGGGCTTCAATTTCCGAACAGCGGTGAAGAACATCGGATGGGAGACACGCCAATGCCTCATCTGGAACAAAAACAGCCTCGTCCTCGGTCGCCAGGATTACCAATGGAAGCATGAACCCTGCCTGTACGGATGGAAGGAAGGAGCTGCCCATTACTTCACCAATAAACGAAACCTCACCACGGTGCTCGAGCAGAAGCTGGACATCGAGAGCATGAGCAAGGCAGAAATGAAGGACTTGCTCCAGCAGCTATTCGGAGGCGACATACCGACAAGCGTAATAGACTGCGACAAGCCCAAGAAAAACCCTGATCATCCAACCATGAAGCCTGTACCGCTGATTGGCAAGCTCATCAGCAACAGCAGCAGGGTAAAGGATATCGTCCTCGACATATTCGGAGGAAGCGGAACCACCCTCATCGCAGCGGAACAGCTCGGCAGGTGCTGCCGAATGGTGGAGTTCGAGCCGATATATGTGGACGTCATCATCAAGCGATGGGAGGAGCTCACCCAGCAGAAGGCTGTCCGCATCGGCAACATTCTGGAGGATAAGCAGCGAGAGGCAAGCACCCTGCTGCCTGCCCAGGAACCTGCCAGCACCAAGACCAAAAAATCGAAGAAGAAGGAGGAATAAGCAATGCCAAGAGGAAAAGAGACAATGACGGAAAGCCAGCTCGCCAACATCGAGAGCCACAAATGGCAGAAGGGACAGAGCGGTAATCCGAAGGGCAAACCGAAGGACAGGGTCAAGGCACTCTTGAAGCAGGTGCTCCCCAAGAGCAAGCTGAAGAAGAGCGAAGGACTCACCCAGGACGAAATCAACACAATCGAGAGAAGCATCCTCGCCATGGAGCTGTCAGACTTGCAGGTATTGGCGAAGGCAGACGAAACGCCAGCCTACGCAAAGACGCTGGCAATGGCTGCCATCATCGATATGAAGAACGGCAAGACAACCACCGTGGACAGACTCATGGACAGGCAATACGGCAAACCGCAGCAGAAGGTGGACATCACCACCAACGGCAAACAGATCCAGCAGGGGACACCGCTCACCAGGGAGGAGCAAATCGCATATTTGAAGAAGCTGGAGGAGGAGTACTAGCATGATGCACGACACCGAACTGCAAAAGATGTGGGTACTGCAGAACCCCCTCAACTTCACTCGGTACTTCTTCAAGGAGAACGGAGGCAAGCGGTTTATTGTCGGACACCACCACAAGAGAGTATGCGATGCGCTGGATAAGGTGCTGAAGGGCGAATGCAACAAGCTCATCATCAACATCGCACCGAGATACGGCAAGACCGAGCTGGCGGTTAAGAACTTTATCGCCATGGGACTCGCAATCAATCCAGCCTCCAATTTCATACACCTCTCCTACTCCAGCGACCTGGCAGTGGACAACTCCATCGCCATAAAGGACATCGTAAACAGCGAAGCATACCAGGCGATGTTTGAAACCAGGGTGAAGTATGGAAGCGACACCAAGGCGCAATGGGACACGGAGCAAGGAGGAGGCGTTTATGCAACCTCCACCCTCGGACAGATAACAGGTTTCGGAGCTGGAGAGGTGGACAGAGTGGACGAGCATGGCAACCCACTGCCCTACCGATTCGCAGGAGCCATCATCATCGATGACCCTATCAAGCCAGAGGATGCGCTGAGCGACGTGGTGCGTGAGCGAGTGAACCGACGATTCGAGACCACCATCCGAAACCGAGTCAACAGCCGCAACACTCCAATCATCATCATCATGCAGCGACTCCATGAGCATGACCTTTGCGGCTACCTCCAGGAGATAGAGCCAGACGATTGGACGGTCGTAAGCCTGCCATGCGTCACCATTGACGAAAACGGACACCGCCAGCCGCTCTGGGAATTCAAGCATACCCTGGAGGAGCTGGAGAAGATACGCCTCGCAAATTCCTTCGTTTACGAGACGCAGTACATGCAGAACCCGACACCAATCGAGGGTCTCATGTATTCCCACTTCAAGACCTACGACACTATGCCGATAGAGGCACACCTGCCAAGACGCAAGTGCTACATCGATACAGCGGACACAGGAGCCGACTGGCTCTGCGCAATCTGCTACGAGGAATACGAGAGCGGATGCTACGTGACGGATATCGTATTCACCAACAAGAGCATGGAGTACACCGAACCAGCCGTAGCAAGAATGCTGGTGAGGAACCAGACGCAGGAGGTCGTGGTCGAGAGCAACAACGGAGGTCGAGGATTCAGAAGGAACGTGGAGAAGATGGTGCGAACCCTTGGCAATTGGGATATGGTCTTCATTGACCTGGCACAGACAGCCAACAAGCAGACCCGAATCTTCACGAACAGCTCGAAGGTTCAGAACATGGTATTCTACCCAGAAGGATGGGAAGACCGCTGGACACATTACGCCAACGCCATGAAGTCATACCGTAAGGAAGGAGGAAACGAACACGACGATGCGCCCGACTGCACCACAGGCGTCGTGGAGCGTTTCGGATTGTTCACCTCGGCAGAGATTACGGATGAGGAAGAAGAGGAAATCGAGGACGAAGTTTATTAATTAACAAAACATAGGAGACAAGGCAATGCCAGACATTAGAGAAATTATCGATAGAGAAAACAGACAGCCAGGAGCGATCATCGAGGACTTGCGACAGAAGAACATCGAGGTTATTCCATGGAAGCTGCTCGAAAAGGAGTACAACCCGAAGCTGCACCCAGTGTACACAGACAAGAACTACAGAGACAAGACACGCAGAGGCAAGACCGAGCGCATGACAAGAGTGACCTACAACATACAGAAGCTGGCGGTGAAGCGCATGAAGGAGCTGATGTTCACAATCCCCGTCAACCGCAAATACACCACTGCGGACGACAACGAGAAGAAGGCAGCAGCCATCATGGAGGCGATTTTTCAGAAGAACAGAATAAACGCCTTGAACCTTAAGCGTTCCCACAAGCTCTTTGCAAGCTGCGAGATGGCCACCATTTGGTACGCCCAGCTGCAGGACACCACATACGCAGGCTACCCAAGCAAGCTGAAACTGCGCTGCCGCACCTTCTCGCCATTGGACGGAGACATCTTGTACCCACTATTCGACGAATACGACGACATGATAGCACTCAGCGTCCAATACACCAGGAAGAAAGGAAACGACACCGTGACCTACTTCGATACCTACACCGATGAGTTCCACTACCGCTGGATCAACAAGAACAGCAACGGATGGGAGGAAGACATCGTACCAGAGCCTATCAACATTCAGAAGATAGCAGGAATTTATATCCATCGAGACCTCCCGATCTGGGAAGACCAGAGCGACAACGGCTACGAGCTGGAATGGACGGAGAGCAGAGCTGGCAACTACCTCCGCAAGAACAGCCGACCTACATGGGTCATCTATTCGGACAGCCAGAAGGTGACAGCTCCAAAGAACAAAAAGCAGGAGCCGACAGACGACAACGCAGGACGAAACGTCCTCCGTTACGGCAAGGGAGACAAGGCTGGGTACGCAACCTGGAGCCAGGCTACCGATGCACAGAAGCTATTCACGGAAGAGCTGAGACGCAACATCCACACCAGCCTCCAGCTGCCAGACATGAGCATGGAGCAGATGAAAGCCACCCCGATGAGCGGAGAGGCACGCAAGATGCTCTTCATTGATTGCCAGATGAAGGTCACGGACGAAAGCGGAGATTGGCTGGAGTTCTTCGACAGAGAGGTCAACGTGGTACGAGCTTTCTGCAAGATCATGTACCCAGAGCTGGCGCAGGCATTCGACACCTTGACCGTCACCAACGAAATTACAGCCTTCCAAATCGATGACCGCAGCCAGGAAATCAAAGACATGAGCGACGCAACAGGAGGAAAACCAATCGTGTCACGAAGAACCGCCATCCGCAGGCTCAAAATGGTACCAGAAGAGGAGGTCGAGGAGGAAGAGAAGAGAATCGAACAGGAGGAGGCAATGGCAAACGATGCCTTCACCAACGAACCAACCATGTAAAGGATTAGAATATGCCAAAGACGTTCACCATAGGCACATACGACAAGAAGCACAAGGAGAACCTCGCAAAGAGAGCCAGGAAGGTGCAGCAGCTATACGATGCAGCCATCAAGCGCATCGCACAGGCAGCTGCGCCCTCGCTCTTTGATGCCGACCCAAAGAAAGAGTTCCACTTCGAGGACTTCCCTGCCTTGAAGAAGGAGATGGAGGCACTCATGCAAGACCTCGGAAACAGCCTCCAAGCCAACATCGAGGACGGAGACCAGGATAGCTGGACGCTCTCCAACACCAAGAACGACGCAATGGTTGACTCCATCATCGGCAAGAAGAAGCTCCCAGCGAAGACCGTCAAGGCATGGAAGCACCCACACCTGGAGGCACTCAACGCATTCATCGCACGCAAGGAAGCAGGAATGAATCTCAGCCGCAGGGTCTGGAACCTCACCCAGCAGTTCAAGAGCGAAATGGAGCTCGCCCTGGAATTGGGCATGGGCGAAGGAAAGAGTGCTGCCGCTCTGAGCCGAGACGTTCGAAAATACCTTGTCGAGCCAAACAAGCTATTCAGAAGGGTACGAGATAAGAGCGGAGCTTTGCGCCTCTCCAAGGCTGCTGCCGCATACCACCCAGGGCAGGGAGTCTATCGCTCCAGCTACAAGAACGCCCTCCGAATGACAGCGACCGAGAACAACATCGCCTACAGGACAGCCGACCACAACAGATGGCAGGCTCTCCCTTTCGTCATCGGCATCGAGATCCATATCAGCAACAACCACCCGACAGAGGACATCTGCGACCTATTCGACGGAAAACGCTTTCCAAAGGACTTCAAGTTCACAGGATGGCATCCATGGTGCAGATGTTATGCAGTTTCCGTCCTCGCCAGCCAGGAGGAGATGGACGCATACACCACCGCACTCATGAACGGAGAAGACGTAAGCAATTGGAAGTTCACAGGGCAGGTAGAGAAAATGCCAAAGGAGTTCAACAAATGGATGAAGGACAACCAGGCAAGAATCGAGAACGCCACCTCCATGCCCTACTTCATCAAGGACAACTTCAAGGACGGAGATCCTGCCAAGGGACTGCGATGGGAAGGCGTGGAAAAATCCAACAAGAAGGATGATGCAATTGTGGCGACACCTAAGAGCAAGCCTACGGACGAATGGAAGGGCATCAGCAAGAACGACAGAGAGCTCCTGGAACTCGTACAGACAGAAGGCTGGACGGAACAGAACCAAGACCACTATCGTGACTTGCTCGACAAGGCATACGACGCAGAAATGAAGAAGGCAAATCTCAAACCGACAAGACTGCGCACAAAAGCAGAGGAGGATGCCGTCGATAGCTTCAGACAATGGGGATTTGAGGAACTTAATGAGGCTCTACGAGCAGGAAAACCACTTACTGCAAAGCAAAAGGAGGTACAGGAACAGATAGACAAGATAATGAGCAGAACAACGCTGAAAAAAGATATTGTCGTATATCGAGGAACAAAGGATGCTCCAATAGATATCAATCCAGCATACTCCAGCACGACAACACGAATCACCATCGCAGAGCACTTCTCGTCTGAAATGTACGGTTCAAAGCACCTGTACGCATACCGCATACCGAAGGGTACGCATTGCCTGATTATTGGAGGCGCAGAGGATGAAATCGTTCTGCCACGAGGCTTTAACCTTGGGCAATACAAGATAGGCGCAAAGAAAAAAGCCCTGTAATCATCAAGAAGCCAACAGCAAAGGAAATCGCTGCCAAGCGACATGCAGCGAGAACCAGCGAACAGATAGATGATATCAAGGACGCATGGAGAGAAAGAAGACTCGATGCATACGACAACCGCTGCGACCAATTGATGAAGACGCTCACATATAGCCAGGGACAGACACTCCCAGCATTGACGAAGAGACAGATAGCCCTGCGCAATGCCATAGGCAAGGACGCATCCGTGAAAGAGGTCGAGGCTTTGTTTGCTAAATTCGAGAAGGGCGTGAAAGCACAGAACGAATGGGATACCCAGGTATGGGGTAGCTTCAGCAAGGAGCAAATCGCCAACATGAAGGACATCGAAAAGAGCCTCGGAATCAAGAAGGGAAGACCGATGACCTACGAGGAAGCAGACAGGCAGAGCGCAAATCCTCGACATGTAAATGAATACATCGCTGATGCAAGTTCAAGAATAAAGATTAAAGGAACAAACATTCATGTCAGAAAGAATCCGCTGTACGATGCGGCAAAGCACGAGCAATACGGCATAAACTGCCAGACATGCGCACCAGCTTACGCATTGCGAGAATGGGGATTCAATATTTATGCAAAGGGAAACACGAAGGCATTTGGAGACTTATCCAACTATCTCAGCAAGGGCAATAATTGGCTGGAGACATGGACGGAGAAAGACGGATCAGCAGTAAGCATAACCAGCTTTAAGGACTACCTAAAAGCGCACCCAAGCTGGAAACACATGACGCAGCAAAGATACCTCCAATACTTCGATGACGTTTGCAAAGAAGAAGGAACATACGAGGTCGGTCTAAGCTGGGAGCCTAGAGGTGGACATTGCACAATCGTAAAACGATTCAGCGATGGAAGCATAAAATACATAGAGCCACAGGAAGACAACTCCGAAGGAAGCGGATTCGAGGAAAAGGACATAAAATACCTTTGCGCAAATATGAGAAAAGACCCAATATTGAAAGATGGAGCAATAAAGGTCAGCGACAAATTGCTGAACATTAAATACGTTTCAATCTTTCTTAAATGATGAAATGACATCAAGCGCAATAAAACCGCCAACTTTGGTAATTTCACCATTTGAATCAAGAACGAGAGCGACAGGGAAACCTGTCTTCTCGTTTTTTATGTAGGCAGAGAAACACGAAGCTCCGTCCTTTTCCCCAATTGGAGAAACGGAATAAGCAGAACCAAGGTTCTGGCTAACGAAATCTAATATTTTCTTTGAAACCTGCATAAGCCAATTTTTGCGGCAAATTTACGAAAAAAGCCCGAAACACCAAAGCGAAAAAGCGGTTATTTTCCGATTTTAAGGTTAATTCACGTTAAAAAGTGATTACCACGTAACCACTTTAACGAAAAAAGCCGTAAATTTGCGCCATTACAAATTTGTATAACCAAAACGTAAAATTTATGTTTGAAAAGATTTTAGCAGGACTCAAAACCAAATTTCCTGGGGTTGATTCCAAAATTCTAGAGCGGATAGCCAAGAAAAAGGCTGAGACGACAACCACGGAGGACGAAGTGAAAACCGTCGTAGATGGGGTGACCTTCCAATCCATCATAGACAGCGAAGGCGACAGACGAGCGAACGAAGCCCAGAGTTCAGCCGTTAGCAACTATGAGAAGAAGTACAAACTGAAGGATGGCAAGCCTAGCGAGCCACCACAGCAAGACCCACCACAGCCGCCTACACCGCCAGCAGGAGGGGAAGACAGCGAGGTGTTGAAGATGCTCAAACAGATCCAGCAGGACAACCAGCAGCTGCGAACCGAAATCAATGGCATGAAAACCAAGGAGCTCGGCAACCAGCGCAAGGATAAGTTCAGCGCATTATTTGAAGGAGCATCCGACAAATTGAAGGAACGCTACATGCGAAACTACGACCGACTCACCTTCAAGGACGACGAGGACTTCAACGGCTGGCTCGACCAGCAGAAGCCGTTCATCGAGAGCGACATCAAGGAGGAGAAGGCGCAGGGTGCCAAGACCACACCACCTGTCGGTGGCAAGCGCAAGCCAGGCGAAGAGGCAGACCCAGCGGTCACCGCTTACCTTAATGCAGAGGCAAGCCGAGAGGCACAGACGGCATCGCCTGTAATCATCGGACTCGCACCACAACCAGCGCAGCAGGCACCACAGCAGTAGCCAAGTTAAACTTTTAAAAGGGAAAAAGCCATGAACAGAATGTTCAAGCACCAGGACGCAGCTCCAGCCGACCCTATCATCTTCGAGACAATCACATCGGAGAAGCCAGGAGGTGGACTCGTCAAGAACCCAGAGTTCGATTTGAAGCCAGGTCTCGCAATGGGACAGGACGCAAGCGGACTCTACGTCCCAATCAAGGGATACCGCCTCGTAACAGAGTGCAAAGATTCTGACACCACTATCAAGATTGCCAAGGGTAGCGGTATCAAGAAGGGAGACGTAATCGCCCACGGCAAGGTGGGTGTCGCCTGCACAGAGGTCGACACCACCACCAGCGACGATTACGATGTTGTAACCGTGACGATGGGCGTGGCAATCGCCCAGGATACCGTCCTCTACCAGGCAGCCAGCGCAGCGGACGGAAGCAAAGCAGAGGCTGCACCAATCCACAAGCCAGAATACATTCTCGGCAATTTCATGGGCAACCTTGGCAAGGCTGGAGAGGGTGACTTCGAGGCTCGACTGATTAGAGCCGCAAGCCTTCGCAAGGAGACAGCACCTGTCGCTGCCGAAATCGTGGATTTGATGAAGGGCATCACGCTCGATTAATTAATTAACACAAAGGAGAAAAGAAACAATGGAAGCACCATTATTCGACATTGACATCCCTGGAATGCAGGCAACCGTCAACAAGTTCCAGCCAGGTACAGGTCTAGCATGGGCTACCCTCTTCCCATTGAAATACACCCGAAAGTTCGATATCAAGGGCTTGGAGGGTGACGAGGGAATCCCTGTAGCTGCCGATCGTGTCGCATTCAACACCAAGGCTCCAAAGAAGACACGCCAGAAGGTCGGCACATGGAGCGGTAAGCTCTCCAAGTATTCCGTGAGCCGAGACAAGGATGAAATTGAGATTAACGAATACCTCGATTCACAGACACTCGCAAACTCAGCAACCGAGAACCAGCAGGAAAAACAGGAACTCGTTAACATGGTTTACGATGACGTTTCATTCGTCCGCAAGGCGATGGACTACAAGGTGGAGCTGGACTGCATGCGCATCGCATCAAGCGGTGTACAGACCTTCCCAGAAAAGATTGAAGGCGACATGGCATCACAGGACATCATCGACTTCAACGTACCGAAGGGCAACTTCATCGGTGTGAAGATTTCGGAGGTCAAGGCAGGAGCTGTCGTTAAGAAGAAGGGCTACAAGTGGAGCGATGAGGAGAACGCAGACGGACTCCTCGACCTTGCCAACGCCCAGGACATGATAGCAAAGCAGGGACTCACCAAGCCACGCTACGCATTCATGGAGAAAGCGAAGTTCCAGCAGCTGGTAGCACAGAAGAAGACCGCAAAGCGTTTGTACCCACAGGTCAATGACCTGTCCATGATTACAGCGGACATGATCACGCTGGAGAAAATCAACGCCTACAACGCAAACCCAACCAGAGGCTATCCGCAGATTATCGTCCTCGATACCTACGTGAGCCTCGAGCACAAGGACGGCAGCAAAGAGACCATCAAGCCATGGAACGTGAATGTGGTTACACTTTCACCAACCATCCAGCTCGGCTGGACTTATTACAAGAACGTCCCAATGGTAAAGAACACCGCTGCCCTGCAGGTTTATGGCGGTTTCTACAAGGTGACACGCTACAGCGAGGTCAACCCACAGACCGAGACCACCATGGCAGAGGCATACGTTCAGCCAGGACTCATCAACCGCAAGTCTCTCGTCTTCTTCAACACCGCCAACCAGACCTGGGCGAACGGAGAGGAGAGCGCATAACAACGTTTTATAAACAAGCAGCATGAAGACAAGCAACGCAATTAAAGCAATGAGCAGCTACCCGATACCAGCAGCGACGATTGAGAACATCATCGATGAAGCTGGGCTGGATGCAGATGCTGACATCACCAGGGAGGTGCGAGCAAGCAACGAGTTCAAGAAGGCGAAAGCCCTCACATACGCCTTTCTTGCCGAAGCTCCGAACATCACCCAGGGAGGAATCAGCTACACATTCAACGAGGACGAACGCTCACGCTTTGCCAAGAAATCGAACAGCCTGCTAGCAGAGCTGGGAGAGGACGAAGCAGGAACAGATATCCCATGCGGCTACATCGGGGAGGACTTCTGATGATTATACAGAACGGCTTTCTTTTTACTTACGATACCACTGGAGGGGGAATGCTTCACGGCATCCCCCAAAAGGTGGAAACCAAGCTGAGCGACAAGGGCATCCCTTGCAATATCGTAAAAAACAAGAGCGACCACCAAGGCACGTACCAGGACGGCAAGTTCAGACAATTTGCAGCCAAGGTATTAATCGAACCGCAGGACTTCACCGCCAAAAGAGTGAAGCTAACCGACAACCGAGGCGTGGATCTCGGAGAGTTTGAAGTGCAGGACATCACCTACCTCGAAGCAGTAGAAGCATTGCAGATCACCGTCTAAAAGATTTCACCATGCCAATAAAACCCAACTTCACGCAAGCAGACATCCGAGCAAGGATGAACGCCATGATAGAGAACAGGAAGCAAGCCATCATCGCCCAGCTTTTCTACATTGGGGAGGAATGCCTGACCCAAGCAAGGAGCGGACACAAGTACTTGAACCAGACAGGCAACCTATGCAGCTCTATCGGCTACTGCGTCCTCGTGGATGGCGAAATAGTACACGAGGGAGAATGGAAAGCCGTGAATGGAGGCAAGGGCGACGGAACAGAGGGAAAGAAACAAGGCGTAGCTTTTCTTCATGAACTTGCGGCAAAGCAGACAACACAAGGCATTGTTTTTCTGATGGTAGCAGGAATGCCATACGCCCAATACGTCGAAGCCATGAGCCTCGACGTTCTCGATACGAGCGAGCAGATGGCAGAACGCAAAATCAAGGCAATGCTTAACCGATTATTCAAAACGAAGTGACAATGGCAAGCAAAGGAACGACAACAATAGAAATGGACATGTACGCAGCCCTTGAAGAGCTGATGGGACGTACGATTCAAGGAACATTCTACCCCAGCGAGCTGCGACCTATCGAAGCCAAGACCGAAGACGCAGTCCTTACATGTTCAAATGCCACAGCAGGACAGATCCAGGAAGGCAGGGCTAGGCTCAACATATACGTCCCCGACATCAATAACGGAGGAGCGAGCCTGGTACCCGACAAAGCCAGACTGATGGAGCTGGAGGCAATCGACGAACAGGTGCTGCAGACCCTTAATGATTCCTGCACCGCCTACATCTTCGACAAGTTCCAGGCAACGGCTACCATTGCGGTACCAGAGAGGAACGAGCACTTCGTTAACATCGGGATTCATTTTAGATTAGCAACATTTTCATAAACAAGGAGAACAAGCACATGGCAGATTCAAAGAAAATCATCATGGCATGGGGCAAGTGCAAGGTCGAGATTGGCGACACAGGAGAGAACGATGCATTCGCAACTACACTCTTCAACGTCGGCACCATCAAAGACCAGACAACGACCCTCACGTCCAACGATGGCGACCAGCTGCAGATGAAGGCAACAGGAGGCGAAGTCGTGGCGCAGGAAGACCTCGAAGGAACACTCGAGGTGGAGACTACCGTCATCGAGCCAACTGCGGAGCTTTACGAGAAGCTGGGCATTGCAGCCAAGGACGCTGATGGCGAACAGAAGGTCAAGACCCACATTGTGCCAGGCGACAAATCGATTAAGATTACCCCACACAACAAGGGAGCGAGAGGCATCAAGGCTCCGCTCTGCCGCATCAAGGTAGCACCAGCGATGGACGAGCAGAACGGTAACGCCATCAAGATCACCGCTTCAATCTTCAAGACAACAGGCGTACCAGAGACACCAGAATCGGGTGGAACCCCAGCTGTTGACAACAACTATTGGTACTCCCGTTTCACAACCAAAGAGGCTTTGAAATAACCCATAATTTCATCCAAGAGCAGGAGGAAGCGACAGAGCCACCCTCCTGCTCTTTCACTTTAATCGCATGGAAGAACAGAAAACATTAGAGCAGCAGGTGGTCGATACCATCCTCCAGCGCAAGACAACCTCCCTGGAGATAGACGGACGCACCTACGAGATACCAGCACCGACACCAGCGACCATAATGCTGGTGAGCGAGGAAACCTCGAAGATGCCGTTAATTAACAAAGAGACGAAGAGCATCTTCCTCGAGACCCTCAGAACCGCCAGGGACTGCAAAGCCATCGGACGCATTGCCGCCATATTGGTGCTCGGAGCAAAGCGCATAAGAGAAAACCACCAGGTCGTGATTTCAGAGACGAAGAAATGGAGCTGGCAACGTTTCCGATTCACCAAGCACCAGGAGACCATGAGCGAGCTGGACTTTGTAGCCATGCGCATCATGGAGGACATCACGCCAGAAACGCTGAACGAGACCATCACCAAGCGACTCATGGAGATGCAGCTGGGTGATTTTTTCGGGCTTACCACTTCCCTATCCGAAATAAACACGCTGGCGAGAACCAAGGAAGTGGAACAGACAGCCCCTGGTCAATAATCATCGGCTGGGCGAAGAACATAGGAGCCACACCAGAGGAGATCCTATACGATTACAGCTACGCCAACCTTTCGCTTTATTCAGCAGCGACACCGCAGTTTGATGATGAGCAACCACCAAAATGGGATGCGAAACTCGACGCAAACAATCCCGAAAATTTCACAGATGACGAAGACGAAGAGGAAGTCTTCGTAAAGGAGTATTAAAATGGCAGATTTCGACAACGGAAGAGAAGGATTCTCGATAGGCATAGACGATTCACAGCTCCAATCGGACGCTGAGAAGGTGGTGCAGCAATTCGACAACATCGGAAGGCGAGCCACACAAGCTGGACAGAAGATAGACTCAGCATTCAATGGGGTCAGCACAGAAGCCCTGCAGCAAGAGACGAAGGCAGCGGAAGACAAAATCCACGACCTCGGCAACGCTACCAAAAGCGAGACCGAGAAGATGGACGCAAGCCTCAAAAAGATTGCTGCAGGAATCGGTGCGTACTTTTCAATCCAGCAGCTAACCCAATTCGAGAGCAAGGTCATCAGCATACGAAGCGAGATGGAAAGCCTGCAGACCTCCTTCAAGACCCTCGCAGGAGAACAGGTCGGTGGCGAGCTTTTCGAGCAGATAAAGGAATACGAACTCCGCACCCCAATGATTATGCAAGACCTCGCATCAGGAGCGCAGACCATGCTCGCCTTCAATATTCCTGCCCAGGACGTTATGCAGCACTTGAAAGCCATTGGCGACATTTCCATGGGCGACAGCGAGAAGTTCAAGAGCCTCACCCTTGCCTTCTCCCAGATGAGCGCAACAGGCAAGCTCATGGGACAGGACTTATTGCAGATGATTAATGCAGGCTTCAACCCATTGCAGGTGATTAGCGAGCAGACAGGCAAGAGCATCGGACAGCTGAAGGAGGAAATGGAGAAAGGCGCAATCTCCACCAAGATGGTGCAAGATGCGTTCCACGCAGCAGCCAGCGAGGGAGGTCAGTTCAACGGAATGCTCGAAGCACAGAGCAAGACCTTGAAGGGAGCGATATCCAACCTTGAAGGAGCCTGGCAGTACATGCTCAACGACATAGGCGAAGCCCAGGAAGGACTCATCGTAGGCAGCATCGACATGGCGCAGAAGATAATCGCCAACTACCAGCAGGTAGGACAGATCATCATGGGTTTGATTACCACATACGGAATCTACAAGGCAGCGGTGGTTACTGCCATTGCAGCCGAGAAGCTCCACATCGAGACGCTGACCATCGCCAAGGTGCGAATTGCCGTCGTAGAGAAGGTACAAGCCGCCCTCAACGCAACGATGCTCGCCAACCCATACGTAGCAGCAGCCACCGCCCTCGGTGTATTGGTCGGTGTATTGGTAGCCTGCCACGACAGCACCACGGCAGAAGAAAAGGCGCAAGCCGCCCTCAACGAGACGATGGAAACAGCTAAACAGAAGGAGCAGGAATACAACGATGAGACAGACAGAGCCATCGAGCGAGCACAGCAGGACGAGGATGCAACCCACGGACGCAGGAAGGCTATGAATCTGCTTATTCAGCGATATCCAGCCATCATCAAGAAATACATAGACGAGGAAGGACACCTCCGCAACATATTAAAACTTAAACAAGAGATTGCAGCACAGGATGGACTCAACAGGGTGCGGAGACTTAAGACTGACAAGAATGACGCAGACAGAGCCACACGAGCCTTCAAACTAGAACAGCAAGCAAGAAACAAGGCTGTCAGCGCAGGAATGAGTGCCAGCCAATACAGGCAGTTCTTGACAGGATCGCAGCAAGCCGAAGTGGACTGGGCGAATAAATGGTACAAACAAAAGACGAACCAACCATGGTACCGAGGAGCCACCATCGAGGAACAAATCAAGTTCTCGAAGGATTACAGCGTCGGAGCCAACAAGAACGTCGCCAGGGAGCTGACAACGCAGAATGCGGACAAATTCGCTGAGACATTCAAGGACATGACGAAGCACCAGCTGCAACAGGTCATTAACACGCTCACCAAAGGCAAGAGGACAGGCAAGAACGTCCGCTTCAACTTGAAGGGTCTCGGCAATTACGCATACAGCCAAAGCGATATCCTGTCCATGCTTACCAAGGCACAGGGAATCGCAGCAGCAAGAACCAGGTCAAAGACCACATACAATAAATCGGATTGGGAGAAGCAGCAGAAGGAGGCGCAAGCCAAGCTCGACCAGATGGCAGACAGCCAGAAGGGAAGCAAGGAATGGAAACAGCAGGTCTCACTCGTTAAGGAAGCGCAAGACCACATCGCCAGCAGAACCGTCTCCACGCACCAATCGAGAACCACGGCAGCGCATAAGCAGCAGACCGAAGCCGAGAAAGCAGCCAAGGAGCAATCCAAGGCTAACGAGAAGACGGCAGAGGAGAACTACAAATACAGACAGCAGCAGGAACAGCAGCAGAAAGCCAACCAGCTGCTCCAGGCACAAGCCATCGTGGATGCCATGCAGGAGGGAGAGGCGAAGAAGCTCGCCCAGCTCGACCTCAACTACAAGAAAGAGAAAGAAGCCATCGACAAGGAGGAACAATCGCTCCTCCAGGCAAAGATAGACCATGCGAAGAACCTATGGGATGCAGATCCAAAGCATGAGAACCAGGGATTCTACGCAACAGGACAGCAGAAGGGCATCAAGCTCACCGATGAGGAGAAGGCTGGCATCACCGCCAAGAAACAATCGCTGGACGCAACAACGACCCAGCAGAGGAGCGAGCTCATCAAGGCATTGCTCGATAAATACGATGACGAGAACGAGAAGGCAGAGAAGACACGCAAGGCTATCACGGACGACATCGCCCAGCTTACCAAGCTGAGAGATGAAGCCGAGAAGCTGGGACAGAACGATATCGCCAAGAACTACGAGCATAAGAGACAGCAGGCAGCGCAAGCCCTGGAGGAGAACATACAAAGCGTTTACCTCGAGGAGCTGAAAAAATCCATTGATTGGGATGCAGTATTCAACAACCTCGACCGACAGACCACCGAACAGCTGAAGGCAACGAGAGACAAGCTCACCTCATACAAGAACAGCAAGGAATACCAGCAGGCGACACCAGAAAACAAGAAGGTAGTCTCCACGGCAATAGACCAGCTCAACGATGCCATCATCAAGGGGAGCGGAATATTCGGCAACCTGGCAGAGAACTGCAAGGCATACGAGAAAGCCAGCGAGCGATACACCACCGCCCTGCAAGAGCTGAACATCGCCCTATCGGAGTTTGATGACATCGAGGACAGCGACGCACCAGAAGAGGCGAAGGAGGCTGCGAAAAAGAAGGTCGAGGCTGCACAGAAGAAGGCAGACGATGCGAAGAAAGACAAGGACACCAGCAAGGTGAACCGAGACAAGAGCTTCGATACCACCACGGACAACCTCATCCAGCTATCGCAGGCAATAACCCAGCTGGGCAGCACCAGCGAGATGAGCCTTTCAGAACTTGGCAACGTCGCCAGCAATGTAGCAAACGTATTCGGAGAGGCAGGCTCGAAGATAGGAGGCATCATCGGTGCCATCCTTTCATTGCTTGATGCAATACAGAAGCAGGGACTCTTCAAGTTCGTAGGTAACGTTTTTCAATCAGCATTCGGAGCGGTCGGTGGAGTTTTCCGAAGCCTTACAGGAAGCAAGCTATTCGGTACCGACACCAGCATCGAGGACACCATCAGCGACCTGACCCAATCCAACCAAGACCTGGAATCAGCAGTAACAAGGCTGACTGAGGTCATGAAAGACAAGGCAGGACAGGAAGCAACCGACACCTACCAGCGAGCGAAGAAGAACCTTGAAGATGCCACCGCCAACAAGCAACAGATCATGCGAGATACAGGTGGCGCATACAAGAACGGATTCATCGGCGTTGGAGGAAAACACTCCTCCAACGCACACATAAACGAATCCATGAGCTCCGCTGATTGGCAGCGAATCAGCCAAATCACAGGAGAGAACGTCCGCTCAGCCTCGGACTTCTGGAACCTTACCAGCGAGCAGATGGCGAAGGTGGCAGACGAAGCGACAGACCTCTGGTCTAAGATTAAGAATGCCAGCAACGATGGATACAAGAGCAACGCCAGCAACATGGATGAGTACATCGAGTATTACAAGAAACTCATCGACTTGCAGAATGACTACAACGAGGCAGTGACGAACCTATCCTTCGACAACACCAGGGACGGATTGAAAGAGCTGCTGAGTGACACCACCAAGGGCGTGAAGGATGCAACCAAGAAGGTCAAGGAATACATGGAAGAAGCAGTTCTTACATACATCACCAAGACCACACTCGCCAAGGATATGCAGGATTGGTACACGCAGTTTGCAAGCGCAATGGCAGACGGCAAGCTCGACCAAAGCGAAAAAACTGACCTCCAAAAGAAATACGAGGAAGCATACCGTAAGGGAGAGCAGGCAAGAGACAACGCCTACGCTGCCGCAGGAATCGACCCAAAGGAAGACTACACGCAGAGCAGCACCAGCGCAACTCTCAGCGGTGCGACGCAAGACCAGCAGGACGAGACGAACGGAAGGCTTACCAGCATACAGAACAGCCTGTCCATTGTTGCAGATGCCGTCCAGCAGCAAGCGGAGAGCAACGCCATCATTGCCAACAGCGCAGCCATTATCCGCAGCAACATGGACGACATGATGGAGATGCAGATCCAAGCCGTCGGGTACCTGGAGAAGATAGAGCGACACACCAGCGAGCTGCCATCGATGAACCAGAAGCTGGAGAAGATAAGAAAGAACACAGAAAAGTTATAAGGAGAAGAGGCATGAACAGAAAAGGCGAACTTTTCATCAACGATATGGACGCATTCGGCATGTGGGGCGTTTGCTTAAGCGACTCCTCCCTTTGCTCCCTTGTAGAGCCAGAGCCGCTGAAGGATGCGGTCAGTAACAAATCCTCCACAGAGGACGGAAAGCAGATACGCAAGGAGGCGAAGCCAAAGGTGGACGAACGGGACATCACCCTATTCGTCCAGCTTTACGCAACCAGCAGGGACGACATGTTCAAGAAGCTCATCGCATTCAAGAAGGAATTGAAGAAGCGACGCATCAACATCAGAACCAAGTACGAGAAGGACGTGGTGTACAGGTGCGATTACAAGAGCTGTAAACAATTCAAATCATATTTCAAGGGTATGGCGACATTCAGCCTCACGCTGAACGAACCGAACCCAGCAAACAGAGGAACCAAGGATTCGGACAATTATGAAGATACAACTTTATAACAGGGCGCAAGCCAAGGCATATACCATCCATGTAGGAAGCGGGAGCACGTATACATGGAAGAAGCAGGAGGAGGAGTTCATCACCGTGAACTTCTCCAGCGATTCCGTCCTGGCATTGAAGAAGGGATTCTATACCAACATCGAAAGTCTCGGACGATTCGAGGTCGTGAACTTGCCGACACCAACCAAGGCTAGCAAGGACATCGGCTACGATTACGAGCTGCGCCTAGACCGTCCATGGTATAAATTCAAGAACCGCATCATCTTCTTTAGAAGAGGGAGCGTGAACGGAAAAGAAGCCAAATGGAGCCTCACGGACACCCTGCAGGCGCATGCAGGTATTCTGACGGACAACCTAGCCAACATCGGCTACACCTACGCAGGGAAGGAATACCTCGTTTATATCCACGATGACGTAGAGAAGAGGAACGAGGCGAAGCTGATAGCATACGACAGCACCACCCTGCTATCGGCACTCGACAAGATAGCCGAAGCGTTCGACACAGAATGGTGGATAACCGAGAATACAATCCATTTCGGCAGATGCGAGCAGGGAGAGCAGACAATAACACTGGAGCAGGGCAAGGAGCTGAACGGACTGAGCAGAAGCGAGGACAGCGAGGAGCATGGTACTCGCCTCTATGCATTCGGCTCAAGCCGCAACCTCAACCAGAACTACAGGCGTAAGCTGAAGAACCCATTCACGATAGACGGATTCCATACCCTCTACGGCACGAAGGTAAGATTCACCACCAACAAGCCGAAGAACTTCTTCAGCGAGAAGAAACGTATCAAGATAACCAGCAGCAGCAAGTACGAAGGGCAGACATTCACATTCAAGGTCGTAAGCGGTTCATACACCAACCCTGCAGCAGGACAGACGGTGTCCTGGAATAACCCAGTCTTCGAGATTGAGGTGGGCAGCATGATAGATGCAATCGGATTTCTGAACGGAACAGGCGTTCAGTTCATCATCGGAGACGAAACAAGTGGACAGACAGAGGACAGCAAGACTACGATGGTGAAGGTGGAGCGAGACAGCTACCCTATTTTCAGTTTCAAGAACTTGCAGCTTCAGAAGAAAGCAATCACCCCAAACACCAGGTTAACGCTGGCAGACAAGACGGAGACAGGTATCGAGTTCATCGGCATAACCTCAGACGGAATGAGCAGCGTGAACGACGGCAGGGACTGCTACGCATTGACCGACAAGACAAAACAGCTGGCAGGAACCAGCCAGCAGGTCACACTCTCCCATCTTGCCATGGCATACGTCAGTAAGCTCTACACGGAGCCGATAGACGGACAGAGCGAAGTAGCGATACAAGGCGTCAGCGACACCATCCTCCAGCTGCCAATCGGCACGCCATACATTGACAGTGACAAGAACCTGGATCCAGACGACATCACGGAAATCGTTAAGACATACGAGGACATCTACCCAAGGGCACTGCTTACCATTACGGAGGTCACGGAGATAGCAGCCAAGACCTCCGACACGGACACAGGCAACGTGACCTATTGGACAGCATACCGATTTAAGGCGAAGCTCCAGGACGGCTCACCTTTCGTTTTCGACAGCATCTACGAGACGCAGGAAGATAACAAGCCGCTGAGCATCCACTTCGAGAGCGGTAAGCTGAACGGAATGGACTTCGAGGTACACTTCAACCCAGATGCAGACACCGACGACAAACAGCTCTTCGAGATAACCAGGAACGACACCTACACCCTTGAGCTGCCGAACGAGACGATGAAGCCAGCCGTAGGAGACACGCTCTACATGTACAACATGGACATTACCTTCATCGATGACGAATTGGTGGAGGCAGCGGAAATGGAGCTGAAGGCAGAAGCCGAGAAGGACATGAAGAAGATGAAGGTGGACAGCGGTACCTACACAGGAACCAAGAACCCCGTCCTTTTCGGACAGAAGGGAATCGAGCTGACATACGGCAGCAAGGTGAAGCTCGTAGCACCCGAGTACTTCGATGCAGAAGACCACGCAAGGGAAAGCCGCATCATCGGATGGGAGCTAGACCTTGAAGACCTCACACAGGGAGAGCTCACTATCGGAGAGAGCAAGACAGGAAGCAGAAGCGATACACTCGCTGAGACAGTAAGCCAAATCGTTTACAAGAACGAGCAGATACAAAACCAGCAAGAGCTGCAACTTTCCAAAATCAGAAACCTCATAGACACCATCGTCGGAAAGCGATTTCTATCGAAACTTGTAGACGATACAGCAGAAGGCATCATAACCTTCTTGCAAGGAATCAAGCTCGGCAAGGGAGGCGAATATTCTATCGAGGGCAACGGAAAGGCAAGCCTCCGTGAGGTTTTCGCCAACGCAATAAAGGCAGCGAAGACCATCAGCGTAGGCAATAATTTCTATTTTGATGCGGACGGAGAATTCAAGTTTGACAAGGATGGCAACATCATCGCCAATAGCGTTACAGCAGGAAAGCTGGCATCAAAGGACTTCAACGAGAACGAGCGAAAGGGGTTTGTCATTGCCGCAAAGGACAAAGAGAAAGGGACATACAAACTTTGCATCGATGAGATAATCGCATGGGCGATGGCAACCGTAGGAGCATTGCACGTGAAAGGCGCCTCAACCTTTGATGGCGACCTATTCAGCAAGGAGTTCATATCGGGATTCCTTGGAGGCAAAGGATGGGGCATCTACAACAAGCCTATCACAAACGCTGCAGGGATGCAGGAAAACAAGTGGACAGGAGAATTCGATAACCTCATTGTTCGAGGCTCGCTCCGAGTTTACGAAATGATTATCTCCCAACTTTTGGGCGAGAACGACAACCGCATCTTCACAGGAATGATGGAGGTAGACCATTACGACGCAGAGACAGGAATCGTCTATCTCGACACGCAGGACGGAAAGCTCTACAACCCTTTCAGAAAGGATGACTGCATCATGGTGCAGCAATACAACGGAATGCCGAACAGCTGCAACGACTATTATGTCACCAAGAGCTACGAGCTGATAATCACAGAAGCTGGGTGCGGAAGCACAGCAGATGGAGAGAACCGCCTGGATTGGGTGAAATTCAAGAACTTCACCGGCAGTGTGGCAGAGGCAACACCAGCCAACTTCATCAAGAAGAACGACACCTTCGTCAGAGTTGACAACTTAAGCGACCCAGGCCGCAAGGGCATCATGCAGATTATCACGGTAGGAACGGCAGCTCCATACCTCGACATTCTATACGGATTGAAGACCGACCCAGACAACAGCTTGAAGGGAAGGCTCGGCAACTTGCAGGGAATACATCACCGAACATTCGGAGACCTTGATGGTTTCGGAGAATTGCTGCAGAACCTCTACGCAACAGGCGACATGATTCTGAGAAGGACAGGAGAAAGCGTCGATACCAAGTTCCAGATGCTCAAGAACCAATTCGCCACACGCTTTGCACAGACAACCTACGAGCTGACCAACGAGGACAACTACATCCATAACGGAACATTCCTCGCAGCGATAGGGGCAACAGAAGACAGCCTCACGATTGACGGATGGAGTATTGACGATAGCGATGAAACCGCCATATGGATTTTGAATGGAGCACCTGTAATGGTGAACGGACAAATAACCACCAGCGGCAACAGACGAATCCTCATCGAGGAAACCGAAGGCAGGAACATGCTGCGAATCATCAACTGCGGACTGACGCAAGCCAACGCCCTCATCCGACAGCCAGGAACACATAAGGAATACACCAAGCCATCCGAGACAAAGAACGAGGATGAGATGGGGACAACAGGCGATGGGTTCACAGAGGTGCAGGACACGCTCTACATCAACGCAAGGGTTTATGCAAAGACAGCAGGAACGATGACCATCGGCTTCTCACCAGCAACAGAAGTCGGAGGAAAGAAGAACGAGTTGACTGCACAGAGCATAAAGATTGCCTATTCGGGAGAATGGCAATTCGTAAAACTTGAAGGTAAGTGGAACGGCAAAGGGAACTTTGTTCTCCGCTACACAGGCGACATGTTGGTTTCATTCCTTGCCGTGACAGACAAACCGATAGACAACCTGCAGAAGACCGTCAGCACCCAAATCATACAGACAGCGACCAACATCAAGCTGCTGGGTGAGAACATCGACAAGGTCAATGGAAAGACAACACAACTCGGAATCGAGCTGGACGCAGAGAAAGAAGCGATTCGCTTGTACGTTGATACGAATGACGAAGCACTGAAGACAGACTACACCTCGCAGATTTCCATCACCAAAGAGAACATTCTGCTGGAAGTTACCGAGAAGAACAATGCGCTAAATGAAGAATTAAGTTCAAAAATCAACACAGAAGCAGGACGCATCGACCTGATCAACAGCAGGCAGACGGACACCGAAAGCAAGATTTCGAGCATTGAAACAAGCATCGACGATATAAAGTTGGAGGTTTCGGAAGTCAAAAACACGGCAAACGACACAAGTGCTGCCCTGGCCAACTTGACAATAACCGTCGATGGCATCAACACCGCAGTCGGTAAGGCAGCAACCAAGGATGAGCTGGAAGCAAACGTCAACACGCTGAACGACACCATGAGCAACCTGCGAACAGGTGAGTACTACGAGCAGGAAAGTAACCCGTGGCAAAAATGGACACCAGCCGGAACCGAGTACAAGCATAACGGTGCGATTTGGAAGTACACAGGCAAAGACGATGGCTGGCTTATCAAAGGACACATCTACCGATACAAGTGCTACAAAGATAGCACGGTGAACAGCAAATACGCCTGGGAAGATGTAACCAAGACGGAAAACGCCACCACCACGGTAATCCAAAAAGCAGATAGCTGGACGGAAGCTGCTGGACGATTCGATGGGAATGGAAAGTTGAAGGATACAAGTTATCTGATGACCACAGCCGACAAAAACGAATTGGTGAGTACTTACTTCAACGACGATGGCAGCATAAAGAACACAGCAGGACTTGTAACGACAAGCGCATACGCAGGACTCTTCTTGCAAGCCATGCAGGACAACGGAGTGATGACCAGCGCAGACATGAGCCTATATGTGACCAAAGACAGCGGAGGTTACATCACCAACGCCAAAATCAAAGCTGACCGAATCATCCTCGAAGGAGCAATAACCGCAAACGAAACTTTCAAAATCGATACAGACGGATACATGCAAGCCAGCGGAGGAACCATCGGAGGATTTGAAATTGGCTCGAACCACATCGGTACAGCCAAGAAGACCACATCGGGAAGCGGTGGAACAGACATCGGCTACGGAACGGAAGGACTTATGTCGCTTTACAATGACAGCATCATCTTCAATGGAAAGAACAGGCAAGCCATCCTCGGACAATGGTCTGCTTTAGGAACACCAATTATGATGCGAATCACAGACGAGGTTCAAGACTTGATGGGGAGATACGGAGCGTTTATCTCAGTTAGAGGGTCAACCACACAAAACACAGCCTTGGAAATAGGAGGTGGACACGTGGCTGGATTCAATACAAAAACATTAGTTTCAGCATTTGCTTACGTCACACAAACCAGCGCACCAACTCGCTTAAACGTGAATCTCGATAGAACGATAGGCTCTGCCTTCATTTCGACACAATACCATTGGCGAGCCAAGGCAACAGATAGCAATGGAAAGGAAGTCGACTATCAAACCAAGACACGAGATGTTTATGTTTATTTGCCAGAAATGAATCACTACGACGATGGACACGTCATTCACATCAAGCGAGGAACGAATAGCAGCAACAACGTTTATATTGTGCCAGGGAAGTCAAAGAATTTATTATACGCAAATGGCTTTGGTGGCTACTACACTACAGAAACAGGCAACACCTACATTCTCTATGATGCCAACAGCTACGCAACGAGTTCCGAGCCACTGAAAATTGAAAGCGAGGGTGACGCAATGACGTTTATCTATTTTAAGGATTTGCAATTAAGAGTTACAAAAAATAACATAACAACCACATACAAAGGATGCTGGGTACAATGGAAGAACCCAAGAACGTGGTAAAAAAAAGGAGACAAGACAATGAAAAGAAATTTTAAGGTAGCCATGATGGGCTACGACAAGAAGGAGTTGAAGAACGAGAAGGGCGAGACCCAGATGATGAACGACACCATCGGGCTCTATCTTTACACGGCTGGAAGCAAGAAGCCTATGAGCCAGGAAGACAAGGTGCGAGCCTACAAGCTGAGCCTTCAGATGCAGGAGCATCCAGAGGAGGTCGAGCTTACAGCCGAGGACATGACCCTCATCAAGGAGCTGACCAACGAAGCCCTTGTTGCTGGAGCATTCGGACAGATAGTCCAAGTTTTGGAAACAGAAGTTTAACCCTACAAGGAGCAACAAGATGAAAGCAGAACAGCAGACAACCACCGTGAACTTTGAGGAAGTCAAAGCCACAGGCAACGTAGCGGTGAGATTTACGAGAACCACCATCGGGGACATCGTGAAAATCACAGGCCAGGTAAGCAAGACGGAAGAGGCAACCGAAGAAAGCCAAAAGACCTCATCGCAGAACGCTGGCTACATCAGCATCAGCGATGGCAACACCATCTGCAGCTTGAAAGACCAGATTCTGACAGAGGAAGAGCAACAAGCCATCCTCTCAAAGATTTTGGAATGGAAAAATGAGATTCTGAACACTTAACACCAGCAAGGGAGGCAGGTAAATGTTAGAACAGAAGACAACCACCAACGAAGAGCTTGAAGCCTTATGCGCAGCCCTCCTGCCAAAGTTCAACGAGTACTTGATGCGCCACAGCAAGAACATCTTCTCTTGCGAGTTGGCGACATCGCTCGACGGCATCAAGACAATGCCAGCCCTTTACGACTTGGACGGAGTGCAGAAGCAGGTCATCGCCCCACTCTCCCTGTTGACGAAGGACGTGGACATCGAAATCGAGGAAACGAAAAAGGCAACGGCTGCAGCAAATGCAGCCGCAGGAAAAGCCAACGATGCAGCAGCCAGCGTCACAAAAGCCACAACCGACCTCACGGCAGAGCGCAAGAAGGTGGAGGAAGCGGTCAACGCAAGCAAGACCCAAACGGAAGCAGCGAAGAAAGCGACCGAGGACACCCTGGCCAGCAAGACCGCCATCGAGAAGAACGAGACCGCTCGGCAGACAGCAGAACAAACTCGCCAATCGCAAGAGACTGCAAGGCAGACAGCAGAGGCAACACGCAACAGCAACGAGACAACTCGAAAAAGCCAAGAGGCTACGAGAGTGACACAGGAGAACACTCGGCAATCCAACGAGACAACCCGAAGATCAAACGAGGAAACCCGTAAAAAGCAGGAAGCCACACGGCAGACGCAGGAATCTGCCCGTGTGGAAGCCGAGAAAAAGAGAGTCGCAGCTGAAAGCGGAAGGGTGGCAGCAGAAAACGGTCGAGTGTCGGCAGAGAAAAAGCGAGAAACGGATACCCAAGCTGCCATCAGCAACTCCAAGGCACAGACCAACCTCGCCAAGGAACTCAACGACCATCCGCAGAAGCAGGGCGATAACGGAAACTGGTGGAAATGGAACACAACCACCAAGCAGTATGAGGATACAGGAATCATCGCCAGAGGCGGTATGATGTACCCGACGTTCGAGATTCTCGACAATGAGCTGTATGTAACGGACGCAGGATCCAACATCGAGGAGCGCATAGAGCTGGAAGATAACGAACTTGTATTGAAACTCTAAAAAAAAGAACAATATGGAAAAAGTAAAATTAGGTATCGTCGGTTTTACCGACAAGGGCGATTGGGTGAGCGGATACAAGTACACCAAAGCAAGCACAGGAGAGACGGTGACGGGATATAACGTCAACGACCTGGTGCATACCGCCAAGGGTATCTATTGCTCAAAGAAAGCGGGCAACACCTCTAACCCAGATGATGATTCTGTGAATTGGAAGGCATGGCTCGACCTCAAGCAGAACGTGACCGCACAGGCTAACGAGACTGCCCGACAGAATGCAGAAGCCGCAAGAGTCAAGGCAGAGGAAAGCCGCAAGGCTGCGGAATCAAACAGAGCTGATGCCGAAACCAAGCGCACGCAGAGCGAGACCGACCGAAGCAATCACGAAACGCAGCGAGAGGATGCAGAGACGCAGCGCAAGGCTAACGACACCCAGCGCACAGCCGACTACCAGGCTATCTATGACGGATTGCAAGCCAAGAGTGCGGAAATCGACCGTCTGCTGGCTTCACTCCAGCAGCAGGGCAGCGTAGCACCCATGGCAAGTATTCCTGCCCGAATAGCCACCATGGAGGAAGTGACGGTGCTCGCAGGAGCCACCATCAACGTAGCACCTACGGATGTGCAGCCAGCCACAGCCAACCGCTCGATGATCTACCAGATATACAGCGGAGATGCGCTGGTAGATGCGGCAGGCAACGTGAAGACTTCCACGGCAGGAGATATTATCGTGAAGGTTATACCTACCCTGGCATCGGGTGCAGCAAGAATCGTCACCATCCACGCCAAGGAAGCGGAAGCGCTCACAGATGAGAGCGGAAACGCTATCACCGACGAGAACGATACAGAAATAACATGTTAAACTTTTAAAAAGGATAAAGAAATGACGAAATTCACAGATTACCCAAAGGTTTCTCTCCTCGAAGGTACGGAAACCTTCCTCGTGGCTCAGAACGGAGCCATCAAGCAGTGCAGCATCGCAGACATCGCTGCGGCAGCACCAAACAGCGCAGGAGTCTATCCCGATGTTCCACTGAACCGAATCACCATCAAGCGATTCAGCGCACAGGCAAGCGGTACGGTGGTGGCAACCGACAACCTGGAGATGATGAACCGCATCTTCTCTCTGTTCTTCCCTTGCCTCATCAACCGCAACAGCCAGATCGTGGCGTACCTTAATGGCGATGATACAACGAAGACCATCGACGGACTCGCAGCAACGCTCGATGACTATTCAATGCCGTGCATGGTACGCATTGGCGGTTACTACCGCAAGTACGAGTACGATGCCGTAACCAACACCAAGATTGAGAAGTACAGCGTTCTTCCTGTAAAGGGCTACAAGTATATCCGTCGTAGATACTTCCCTATGTACGCAGGCGAAGTGGAGGAACAGGGAGGCAAGAAGATTCTCACCTCGAACGCAGGAAAGTGGAGCACGCAGAGCTTGAGCATCCAGCAGTTCCACGAGTATGCCAAGAACATGGGCGACAACTTCCGAGCCATCGCCATCCAGGACTTCAACGAATACCGCAAGATGTTCTTCATGTGGAAGCGGAGCTACAACAGCCAGGCATTCTACGGCATTACAGGCTTTGATTGGAATAAGTGGAACGCTACCGCTAATACCCAGAGCGGAAAGACCAGCGTAGCGCAGCCATACATCAATGGCGTAACCAAGACCATCAAGGGTATAGAGGGACAGCTTGCAGAACAGACATTCACATACAAGGATGGTTCAACCATCAAGTATAAGCCTTACAAGTTCCTCTGGGCAGAGGGATTCCTTGCAGGTCCATTCTGGATAAGATGTAGCGGTGCGCTGAAGAAGAACCACAAGTGGTATGTAGCGAAGGACATCAACACCTGCGCAAGCTGGGATGCCACGGACGATAACCACAAGTTCATCTGTGATGCCTGCAAAGAGGAAGGCTACATCATGGAGAACTTCGAGGACACCATGTTCCCAACCCAGGTGGGAGGCAGCGACAGCAAGGGCTTGTTTGATTATTATTGGCTCAACAAGACAGACGTAACATCCAATTTTATCCCTGTTGTTGTTGGTAGTGCGACCAACGGCTCCTCTGTCGGTGTTTCGGCTCTGTACTCGTACGCCGTTGTGTCGAGTTCGATCCCGTACTACGGGTCTGCCCTCGCTTCCGATGATCCGACCGACACGACACCCGATGGTACGGTGGTCGTTTAATCGGGAAGCCGAAACCGAGCAGCCGCAGGCTGCGTGAAATCGAAATCGTCCGTCGCAAGACGGCACACCGCCCACGCCCCAATGGGACAGTAGAGCTTTCGGAGAGCGTGGGCGAATATAAAAAGGTACTGCTGGAATCCCTGTTGTTGTTGGTAGTGCGAACAACGGCTCCAATGTCGGTGTTTCGGCTCTGAACTCGAACAACGATGTGTCGAATTCGAACACGAACAACGGGTCTGCCCTAACTCCCAAGTAAGATTGTAGCAAGACGGAAAAGATATTGCATCGTAGGGAAACCGAAAATGTACTAAGTCGGCATCGTGCATGCCGTAACTTCTTTCTAGGCGGTTAAGTAACCGCCACAGACAGCAGATACCCCACTAATTGCTGGCACTTTTCGCCAGCCGTTACCGCAAGGAACGAGTGAAACAAGCTACATAAACGGTTGACTAGTAGCGGATGGAAGCATTTGTACGCACGGCACGAAAGCCACCCGTCAGAGAAGGAAGCGACCAAAAGCCGAACTTCGATGAAAATTGGAATAGAGGAGTTAACGAAAAAACAAGAAGAGGAACATGAAAAGAACCATTATACGGTATGAAGACATCGTGTGCTTCAATGCCCTGTTCAATGCCTGGAAGAAGATAAGCACAGGCGACGGAAAAGGAGACAGAGCCGACGTGATAGACTACGCTCTCAACCTTGACAGAAACCTGCATAAGCTGCAATCCAAGCTGGAGGCAGGAACATGGAAGCCAGACAAGGGACGTACCTTCATGCTCTTTACAGAAGGCAAGTGGAGAGAAATCCACGTGGTGGACGTAGAGACACGCATCGTGTACCAATCTCTCGTCACGGCATTTAACATCAAGCATCTGTTCGTGAACCGAACGTTCGGGGCGATAAAAGGCAGGGGAACGCTGAAAGCCAACAAGCAGGTAAGGCGAGACCTCTACCGACACCCAGAACTTGATTATTGTATAAAGACCGACTTCCATCATTTCTACCCTTCCATCAAGAAGCAGAAACTGAAGGAGAAGATAAGGCGAAAGTACAAGGGCGAACGAGCCATACAGCTCATGGAGGCGTGCATCGATGCCTACCTGCCCGAATCGGAGGAGGGAATATCCATAGGAGCGGTGACAAGCCAGGACAACGGAAACCTCTACCTCACGGACATGGACAGGTACATCCTGGGCGATCTGAAGATGCCCTGCCTGGCAAGAAACGTGGACGATACCGTGATTCTGTGCAACAAGCAGGATGCCCCAAGAGTTATCGAAGGCTTGAAACAGAAAGCCGCTGAACTCGGATTGCAATACGGCAAGATAGCCCTGTTCCCGATAGGCTGCCGACGCATCGACTTCTGCGGATGGGCTGTGAACCGAGAGAGCAACCGAGTGCGGAAATCTACCGTGGTGAGATACAAGAAAAGGCTCAGAGCAATGACAAAGCGTCCTCTTCGCATTCACAAGCAAATGAGCGTAATCGCCAGCTACGACGGAATTTTGAGGTTTGGTGATGCGTATATGTTAAACAAAAAATTAAGAAAGGATTATTATGAAGTTTTTAGTAGAATCAACAGATACTCCGCACACAAACGGAGTGAGAACAGAAAAGCTCCCATTGCCTAACCCAGGCACAGACGAGTATCGCAGATATTGGAACGAGCACAAGGTAACACGCCAGCAGACCGAAAGCGATGCCGAGGCAGCAGACGGAAGCACTAGAACCGTAGAGGTAACAGAGCTTACAGCATCATTCGTGGCAGCATCCTGCGAGCATGAGCCAACCATCGAGGAATGGAAGCAGTGTCTTAAAGACGCAGGCTACACCGATGGACAGATTAACGAAATCCTGGGAGACGATGCCGAAGGTTAGCAGTTTGGGAATCAAGTGGAAAGGTGGGTTCAAGGGCAGCTACATACCTGTCTCTGAGCTCATCGACCGCAAGATTGTGGTGAATATTACCAATTTCGAGGTTCGCCCATCCTGCATGCACGGGAGCCAGATGTGCATGACGCAGATAGAAATCTGCGGAAGACCGATGGTAACTTGGCATGGAAGCCAGAACCTCATCAACTTCCTCAACGAATGCCGCATGCAAGAACAGCAGGGAACGCAATGCTTCCCGATAGAAGACTGCATCTTCACGCAGGGGGATGATGGAGGGTACTACCTCGCTGACGCAGATAATACCTGTACGAGGCTTACGGCAGAAGAAATTAATAATATAGCCAAATACCGTCGAAGAGGAGGATCCCAAGGACGGAATAACAGATTCAACAATTAAAGGAGACCGACACAGAGATGAACACAGACATTTTGCAAGCCATCGCCACAGGATTAGTGACGATCCTCGGATTTTTCATGTTCTACGACAGCAAGAAGCGAACGGAGGCAGCCAAGGCATCGCAGGAGGAAGCCAAGGCGACAGCACAATACGCAAGCGGATGGAAAGACCTCTGCGAGCGAAAGGACAGCGAGCTGAAAGCGAAGGACGAGAAGATAGACAGCCTCTACGATGTCCTAAACCAGCACCGAGCAAGCGAGGATAAGCTGAAGGACGAAAACATGGAGCTCCGTCTGCAACTCCAGGAGGCAAGCTGGAACAGATGCATCCGCAACGGATGCGAGCGGAGAAGCCCACCACGCAAGAGAGAACAGGAAAAGGAGAACTACACAGACAGAACAGACGAAGAAGGCGTATGAGACTTACAACATATTTAATGAAGCTCATCCAAACCAACAGCGGAGCATCCAGCAAGGCATTCTTTTTGGTAAGCGTGACCATCATCGGATGCCTCCTGCTGTTGACAATAGGATTCGTCCTGCTTTACGAGGTGCTCACCACGAACACCATCCACACCGACCTCATGGGCATTGCTGCAGTAATCGGTGCGATTGGCTCACTTTTCGCAACAGCAGGCATAACAAAAGCATTCGGGGAGAGGAACGAGCCAACCTCCCCAGGTAACCAACAATCCAAAACGGAGGAATAAACAATGGCAGAAGTAGAGAAATTCGCACCTTTCGTCCTTAAATGGGAAGGAGGTGCCAAGTACACAAACAACAAGCACGACAGAGGTGGAGCAACCAAGTACGGAATCACCATCGCCACCTGGCGTACCGTAGGCTACGACAAGAACGGAGACGGCAAGATAGACGAGAAGGACGTGAAGCTCCTCGACGAGGAGGACTTCAAGATGGTGCTCAAGCGCAACTTCTGGGACACCTGGAAGGCAGACAAAATCAAAGACCAGAAGGTAGCAGAGAGCCTGGTCGATTGGGTCTGGAACAGCGGAAAATGGGGAATCATCAAGCCGCAGCAGCTCCTGGGAGTGAAGGCAGACGGCATCGTCGGAGCGAAGACCCTGGCAGCGGTCAACAACTACCCGAACCAACACCAGCTCTTCGAGGCATTGAAGAACTCACGAAAGGCGTACATCAACAAACTGATAAAGGCAGACCCGAGTCAGATAGTCTTCAAGAAAGGCTGGCTCAACCGAATCAACGATTTAAAATATGAGGATTAACACCATGACGAAAGAACGAAAGACAAGCATCCTCGCCCTGATCATCATCTGCATTACATGCCTTTTGGCAGGATGCGCAACGAAGAAAAAGGCAATGACAGAGACGGCAACAGAGCAAGAGACAACGAAGGTGGAGCAAGTGAAGGACACCGCCATCACGGAAACCCACGACACCACCAGGATCACCCAGAAGCTGGTACCCGTTGAGATTGCGGTACCAGAAGCCAAGCTGGAGCGAACCACCAAGGACACCACGTCGGTGCTGGAGACAGACCTGTACAGATCCACCGCAACCTGGGCAAACGGAGTGCTGACCCACACGCTGGAGGCGAAGCCAGGAGCGAAGCTGAAGGGACAGGCTACCGCCACGGACACCACCAAAATCTCCAAAAAGAGCTCGTCCACGAAAAACTCGAGGAACTCCTCGACGGATTCGAGGAACAGCCAGAAGGACACCCAGCAAACCACCAAGACAACGCAGGCGAGCTGGGACATTTGGCTGGGAGCTGGTATAATAATAGGTATAGGAGCAACCACCGCCATCATTTGGATCTGGCGCAAGCGAAAGAAACCGAAAAACTAGGAAGAGACCTCTTCACCGACAAGGTGGAGGGGTCTTTTTTTTGATAACTTTCTTTAGCTAAGTAGTTGATTTTCTGTAACTTATAATAACTATAAAGTTATACAACTTTGCGAAAAATTGATTATCTTTGCATCAGAAAAAGAAAAGGAAACGACCCCCTAACCAAGGGTCATAATTAAGCCCTACGGCAACACGGTAAAGCCGCATTTTATGACAAAGACAGGCGACGCTTTTATATACAAGCACATGACAGGGATCATCGACAACATCATGGAAGGATACCCTGTAGTTCTTACAACCGAGGACGGCACAACCATAACCATCACATACGAGGGAGAGGCAGCAGACAAGCCATTCAAGGTTACACTTAAGAAGAGAGCAACCCGAGTAAAGGCTTTCCTTTCAATTGAGACAATGGAATTCTACCTCGGCAGATTCAATTACACAGACATTAAATTTTAAGGAGGACAACATTATGAAAACAATAGCATTAAAGAACATCATAGACACTTGGAACATGATGGAGAAGCTCAACGTCATCGCTTACAAAGAGATTGACGCAACGACAGTCGAGGTTGCAGAATGCGAATACAACAGAATGCTGAACGCAACCAAGAACAAAGAGTACATCAAGAACCTCCGCAAAGAGAACGGAATGATGGCAGGACATAATTTTTAAAGGAGGAACAAACAATGAAAAAAGAATTAGCAGACAACATCATAAGCCAGATAAAGAAAGACAAGGCTCAACAAGCAACCATCACTCTCAAGAGCGGAAAGGAGATAGAGTTCAACCCAACAGACGATGACTGCAGATTGATGAAGCAACCAGATAGCATTTATTCAAGCAGCATCCTCATCATAGAAGGAGAAGGAGGTACGAGTTTTATCGAATGCGAGGAAATAGCAATGATTAATATTTAAGGAGGACAGAGACATGGCAACAGCAATTAGAATCACAATAAGCCTTGGCGACGCAAGAGAAGGAATCGACAGAATCCTGGATAACCCATACTTCGAATGCCTTCAGCGTACAGCAACCAACCAATGGGAGAGCGAAAGATTCGACGATGAGGATGAGGACGAAGCAGACGACCTCTACGAATTGAAGGAGACCCTCACCCACACCCTGGCAGGGCTTGATTACGACATAGAGGACATTACAGAGTTTGACATTGAATATTAACATTTTAAAGATAGGAGACAAGAATCATGATGAAACAAGAATTTGAGGAAAGAGCAAACTTCAAGGTTAGCCCAGAGTGCTACCACACATTCATAGAGACAGGATACAACGCAAGCAACCTGGACAAAGACGAATGGGTGAAGGAGTGGAAGAAGAACGGAGGTGTTCAAGCTGCCTACGATTGGGAATGCGCAAAGCGAATCAAGGCAGAGAAGGCAGCCAAAGGAGCTGAAGGCGAAAAGACAAACATGGCGAAGGCACTCATCAAGAAGGCTGACCAATTCAACGACGAAGAGATGAACCGCATGGCGATCGCCATCATCGGAGAAAGAGATTACCTGGTTTATAAGCTAGAAAACCAGCTGAAGCTCACAGAGGACGATAAGAAGCGAATCCTCGCCAACTTGAAGTAAGAAGGAAACAGGAGAGCCAACCACTCCCCTACCAAAAGAAAAGGAAATGGAAAAAGGTGCAACATTCAAGAAAAAGATAGGAGAAGACACGATTATTGTGACGATTTTAGACGAGTTCCACTTCATGGGACAACGCAAGTACGCAACAATAAGAAACATCTTCGACAAGGACGGAGATCTTGTAGCAAACGACCAAAAGGTCGAGTTTGGAGCTGACAGCTTCGACGAAGGAATAAAGAAAGGAAGATACAAGGAAATCAAAAGCCACATGGCAATCATCGGATAAAGAAGGGAACGGCTGGGCTAACCACCCAGCCAAAACACAACAAGAATATGAATAAGAAAAGAAGAATGGCATTAAACGAGCTCCTCACCAAGCTCGAAGAGATAAAGAACCAGGTAGAGGAGCTCATGGATGAGGAGCAGACGGCACTAGAGAACCTGCCCGAAGCCTTCCAGGAAGGAGAAAAGGGCGACACGATGCAGGAAGCCATCGACAATTTGTCGAACGCAATGGACGCAATCGACGAAGCCACAGAATACATTAATGAAGCAACGAACTAGAAGAAAGGAAGACAACATGGCAAATTACATCCGTGAATGGAACAACATGGCAAGATGCTACAACCCATTCGGCTGCCCTTTCAAGGCAGCACACCAGGGAACGACAGAGAGACGCTGCACCCTGGAGGAAGACTGCGTGAGCAAAGACAAGAAGGCTACGTACAACTACGTAAAAAAGAATGAAGGCTACGTAGTGCTGAACGAGAGACAGAGAGCAGAACAAGCAGCCAGCATGACAGGGCACGAGCTCGAACAGAAAATCGAGACAGCAAAGCAGCTCCTCAACCAGCTAGAAGAGCTTGGAAAGGAGTTCGATTTGAAGGAGACTATCAATGAGGTGCGTAAATGCATCGACATCTACACCAAGGAGCGAGACCAACGCAAGGAGGCTGGCACTTGGAAAGAATGGGGAGTTTCATTTTAAAAAAGGAGAACAGAACATGGCAGAACCAAGAAAATACAAGTCAAGCAAGCGAGGCGACGGACGCACCCAGAAGCGAATCGGGGTCGCCATAGACAGCGAGCTGGAGGATTGGCTGAACACCAAGACAAACAAGAACCGCTACATCAACGAGCTGATACGACAAGACATGACACGCCACAAAGTGATTATTACAACGGCAGGCAAGCCAGAGATTAAAATAATCGAGCCTTGACAGACAGGAGAAAGGGAGAATCCTACACAGGATCCTCCCTTATTTCGTACCGTAGAACACCCAATCGAGAACACGACGATTCGCCTCGTCCACCTTCCGCTGGTCGAAATCGATATAGATATCGGTAACGGAAGAACCACCATGACCAAGCGCATGAGCGATAACGTCCTTGGGGATATCCAGGGAAGCAGCAATCGTCGCCCAGGAATGTCGAGCCACATAGGAAGACAGCATCGGGAAAGCAGGACGAAACACCTCCACTTCACGATACACGCCAAGATCATCGGTGCGCCATTCCTTCACGACAGAACCAACAGCCTTCAAGCCACGGCACATTTGCATGGTAAAGGAGGTATAGCGTTTTCGGTTTTCCCCCCAGGAGACAAGCCGACCACAGGAGCCGTGATACTTCTCGATGAGAGCAGCAGCCTCTGGCTCCACCTTGATATCATAGAGCCGCCCCGTTTTGGAGCGACGATAGGACAGGCGACCATCGACAAGCTGCCCATCTTTCAGAGCCAGCAGATCAACCAGGTTAATGCCGACCAAGCAGAACGAGAGCTTGAAGGCATCGACATACTGCTGCTGCCAGGTCAAACCAGGGAACGAGAACAGCGAGCGAAGAGCCTCCACCGACACAGCTCGTTTCTTGGTCGCCTCCGATTTCACCTTGAAGGAGCGGAACGGGTACCAGGAGGTGATACCATTATCGATGGCATCATTGAAGACAGCCCGAACGTTTCGCAGATGAATGGAGCGAGCATTCACAGAAGGACACCCACCCTGCTCGGTACCAAGCCACGCCTCGAACCTGGACAGCCAATCTTTCGTGATGCGCTCGAAGGAGAGAGACTCGGCATGAGAGTCAAACGCAAGCACCTTCTTAACGGTCACCAGGTAGATATCACGAGTTCGAGGAGACCTGCACAGCGAGGCATAGGAGCGGAAACGAGCCAAGAACCGATTATCGACACCAGCATCAGGGCGAAGTTCAGCAGCCACCCGATTCTTCACCTCGACAGCCGACAAGCCAACGAAATCACCAGCAGAGGTCAGCTTCAGAATGATTTCAGAGACACGAGCCATCTGCTGCAGCAGGAAGAGATTTGTGGATTCATCGTTCATGGTACCACGCACCTTTTGCGCCTTGGCATCCCACTGAGAAGGAAGCAGACGAATACCAACAGGGAGCTGGGAATGAGAACGCTGACGGCAGAAATCGAACTTCAAGGAAGCCAAACCACCGTCGGGAACACCACGAACATCCAAATAATAATGCACTCTAATCATTTTTCCGAGATTTAACTGCACGCATTTTGCACGCATTTTGCAACAAAGAGAAACAAAAGGGAGAAAAGCGCAACAAAGCTGGCAGACCAAAAACGCAATAAATAAAGGAGAAATAAACTGATTATAAGCGGAAAGAGGGGGATTCGAACCCCCGATTCCCTTTAGGGGAATACACGCTTTCCAGGCGTGCCTCTTCAGCCACTCGAGCACCTTTCCTTGTTTGGCTAAACACGACTTTTTCAAGTCTCATCGCATTAAGAGACATCCTCGTTATGCGATTCGGTTTGCAAAATTATCGCTTTTCATCCAAACTACCATAAATTCATCTTCTTTTTATGTTTCTTTAAGACATTTCAGAGCATTTCGTTCCTCTCAAATATGAAAAACATGCTCCACATTCCGATTAGTAGCCTCAGCCAGTTCTTCCTCCGAGACTCCATAAGCCTGCGCCAAGGTCTTGAGCACTTCCACCACGAAGGCACTTTCATTTCTCTTGCCTCGATGAGGAACCGGAGCCATGTAAGGACTATCTGTCTCCAGCACCAGCCTATCCAAAGGCACGACAGCAGGCAAGTCTTCACGGAGATGACTACTCTTGAAGGTGGAGACACCTCCTACTCCCAAGACGAAGCGATCAAAGGAGAGGAGTTCTTCAGCTTCCTTCTGATTTCCCGTAAAGCAATGGAACACGCCACCAGGAAGTTCTGACTCGTAAGCACGCAAGAGATGAACCATCTCATTTTGACCCTTGCGACAATGTATCATCAGTGGCAAACGAGTCTCTATCGACCATTTCACCTGTTCCTCAAAGGCTTCCAACTGTTCTTTTTCAAACTCACGGCTCCAGTAATAGTCAAGTCCCACTTCGCCGATTGCGATGAAGTCGGAAACCGACATCTTTCGAAGTTCAGCGAGTTGCTCTTTCCAATCCGCCTTCACCTCCTCAGGATGCAAACCGATCATCGGGAAAGCATAGCCAGGATATTCTTGGCTAAGTTTCCATACAGCATGAGTCGTCTTGACATCGATGGCAGGCAGAAAGACCTTCCCCACTCCCGCCTCTTTGGCACGTGCGAAAGCCTCAGCTCTATCCTCGTCAAACTCCTCCGCATCCAAATGCGTATGAGTATCAATTATCTTTATCATAAGAATTCTTCACACTTCGTTCTTCACTCTTCACTTTCTAGTATTTTCTTTTCATCATCTTTTGAGCATACTTTTGCAATTCTTCCTTGCGCTCAGCAGGCACCTGAACTGCATCCAAGTATTTCTTACTCTGCTCAAAGTAATAAGCAATTTTCTCTTGCGCCATCTTGTCGATGCCGATTTCATCATACAGACGAGTCACTGCCTCCACCTTCTCCTTGCGCACGAAGTCCTTGGCAGACACCCAGCGATTGAGTTCCTCACGCTGTTGGGCATTGGCATGGTTGAAAGCATTGATGAGCATATAGGTCTTCTTATTGGAAGTGATGTCGCCACCGATTTCCTTGCCAAAGACCTTTGGGTCGCCATAGACATCCAAGAAATCATCTTGCAACTGGAAAGCCAAGCCGATTTGCTCGCCAAACTTATACAGATTGTTGGCATCCTCCTCTGAGGCATCAGCCAAGATGGCACCCATCTTCAAGGCACAAGCCAAAAGCACACTGGTCTTCAATCGAATCATCTCGATATATTCTTCCTCCTTTACATCATAACGAGTCTCAAACTCCATGTCATACTGCTGTCCCTCACCGATTTCAAGGGCTGTCTCTGTGAAGAGTTGAAGCACTGCCTGCAAATGCTTGGCATCGCAATGAGCCATACGCTCGTATGCCAAAACCAACATGGAGTCGCCCGACAAGATAGCCGTGTTGGCATCCCATTTCTTGTGTACAGTCAACTTGCCACGACGCATATCGGCATTGTCCATCAAGTCGTCGTGCAGCAAAGTATAGTTATGATACGTCTCCAATGCGATGGCATTCATCAGAATCTTCTCAGGATTCTCTTGATAAAGATTGTACGCCATCAACATCAAGGTAGGGCGAATGCGCTTGCCACCCATGGATAAAACATATTGGATAGGTTCGTAGAGAGAACTTGGCTTGCGATCATAAGGCAAATGCTCCAAGAACTCATTGACCATGTCGAGGATTTCGTTAGCTGTTTTCATAACAAAATAATTAAGAAAAAATATTTAGACATTTAAGATTCAATTCGTTTGCATTCATCAACCTTTCGGCTACAATTGGAAGACTACCGGTACGGCTATCATCGTGCGACAAGGTTTGTCACGGTCGATGCCTGGTTTCCATTTAGGCATCATCTTCATCACTCTCAGAGCCTCCCTGTCCAAGAGAGGATCGACCGACTGGCTCACCTTCACATCGCACACCGTGCCATCCTTATTAATAATAAAGGAGCAGACCACCGTGCCTTGTATCTTGGCATTCTGGGCTGGTTTCGGATATTTGAGGTTCTTGGTAAGCCATTGCATGAAAGCTGACCAGCCACCAGGGAAGACTGGGATTTGCTGAACCACGGTGAAGTTGATAGGTGCCTCAGCCATCGCTGAAGGATTGGAGTTATCCACTGCAGTCTCTGGCACAGCCTCCTTGACTTTGGCTCCATCCACAGCTCCCTCGCCATCACCAATAACCAGTTCACTCGTCGTGGAGTTGATTTTTTGCGGAGCCTCCTCCACCTTGTCTGCCGCCTTGACTTCCTGTGTGATAGACTTGGACACCGGAGCTGCAGGGGCTTCCGCAGAAACCATATCCTTTTGCTCAGAAGGTGTTGACAGTTCCAAGTCTTGCGCCAAATCCTCCAAGCTCTCGGCATCTAAGTCAGGGTCGTAAGGATGACTTTTATATTGCAAGCCCACGAATATGAGGGAAAAGGAAAGGATGAGTCCTAGCAGGAAAAAGGTCACCCGCTTATCTTCCAAACTTGCGTTATTTGATTTTTTTATTTCCACTGTTTCATCTCCTGTTTTGTAGTTCTAGACTACAATATTTGAAGTATCAATTCGTTATTTTATGCGAAATCATTGCAAATTTACTTCTTATTCTTGAAAAAAGGTGTATCTTTGCAAAATAATTAGGGAATTTAAATGAAAAAAGTTGTTTTTTTCGCTCTATTGACGCTTTTTGCCGCCAAAACGCATGCGCAAGAGAGCCAAACTGGATATAATTTTCTCCGCTTGCCCGTCAGCGCACATGCTGCTGCGCTAGGTGGAGACAACATCACCTTGATAGAAGATGATGCGTCTCTCATTTGGCATAATCCAGCCCTTCTTGCTTCCGTCAGCGACAAAACCATCAACCTCAACTACATGAACTATATGTCGGGAGCCAACACCGCCTCTGCCTCCTTCAACCGAATCGTGAAGGAAAAGGCTTCGTGGGCTGTCTCCGCCCAGTATATGGACTATGGCAAAATGAAAGAGACCGATGAAAGCAACAATATCCTTGGTGAGTTCTCTGCCAAAGACATCGCTGTGGCTGGCTATTTCTCTTATATGTTGAGCGACCGCCTCGTGGGTGGTATCACGGCGAAGTTCATCACCTCCTATATCGGCGATTACAATTCCATCGGCATGGGCGTGGATTTGGGTCTCAACTACTATGACCCAGACCGAGAGTGGTCTATCTCTGCAGTGGCCAAGAACCTCGGTGGACAACTCAAGGCATACGATGAGAAATATGACAAGATGCCGATAGACGTGCAGGTGGGTGTCACCAAGAGATTCGTGCACACGCCTTTCCGTGTTTCCGCCACGATGGTCAATCTCAACAACTGGGACAAGAGTTTCATCAACCACGTTGTGCTGGGAGCCGACTTCATCATCACGGAGAGTTTTTGGATAGGTGGCGGATACAACTTCCGCAGAGCCGATGAGATGAAGATAGAAGACAGCAGCGATGGCAAGGGAAGCAGTCATGGAGCAGGCTTATCATTTGGAGGTGGTATCAACCTGGAGCGTTTCCATCTCAATGTCGCCTATGGCAAGTACCACGTAAGCAGTAGCAGCCTGCTCGTCAACCTCGCCTATTCACTGTAAGTGGCGTTGATGCACTTGTCACACAAAGATAAGATACACATTATTATATATACCAGAATCATTAATAGAGATATAGAAGATATGAAAAAGATAACAATAGCAATAGATGGTTACTCATCTTGTGGAAAGAGTACAATGGCAAAAGACCTTGCCAAGGAAGTGGGCTACATTTACGTTGATACTGGTGCGATGTACCGCAGCGTAACACTCTATGCCATTCGCCATCAACTCTTCAACGCAGATGGCAGCGTCAAGACCGAAGAATTGGAGAAGGAAATGCCGAACATCCAAATCTCCTTCAAGTTGAATGCTGAGACGGGCACTCCAGACTGCTATCTCAACGGAGAATATGTAGAGAAGGAAATCAGAAGTTTGGAAGTCTCCTCCCACGTCAGTCCGATTGCCGCCGTTGGTTTTGTGAGAAAAGCATTGGTAGAGCAACAACAGGCGATGGGCAAGGAGAAGGGAATCGTCATGGATGGCAGAGACATCGGCACCACCGTTTTCCCAGATGCCGAATTGAAGATCTTCGTCACCGCCTCCTCGCAAGTGAGAGCGCAGCGCCGCTATGACGAGTTGAACGCCAAGGGAATGTCTGCAGATTTCGATGCCATTCTCAAGAATGTGGAGGAGAGAGATTACATCGACACCCACAGAGAGGTTTCGCCTCTCAAACAGGCTGAGGATGCCATCGTGCTTGACAACAGCAATATGACGATAGCGGAACAAAAAGAATGGCTTCTCCATCAATTCCAGCTTGCCATTGACAAAGCATAACAATGTTATCGCAATCGACAAAGCCTAATGGCTATCTGTAAATTTCTGTTAAATCAAGGCATTTCAGCTATGAAAAGTATTCATTCATTGAAAACATGTTGGAGAATACTTCACTTTTTTCTAAATTTGCATAAAAATGACAAGGTAGTAATGATATAGATTATAAATTTTGAGTTAATTACTGTTTTTTGAAGGTGGTAGGTCTTCGTGAGAAGCCTTACCACCTGTTTTATTTTATAGGGCTTTTTTTATATAGGACTTTTAATCCCCCAAAGGCGCAAGCCCAATTATTAATTATTAATGATAAACTCCCTACATTCCTCCATCAACCATTTTGGCGTGCTGGTAGCTCCACAGATACCGACGGTATTGACACCATCAAACCAATCCATATTGATTTCCTCGGCACTCTCTATCTGATAGCTATTGGGATTGACGCTCTTACACTCCTTGAAAAGCACCTTGCCATTCGAACTTTTTCTTCCACTCACGAAGAGGATGACATCATGCTTGGAAGCAAAAGCGGCAATGTTAGGCATTCTGTTCGCCACCTGACGGCATATCGTATCAAAGCTCTTGAAGATGGCATCGCCCACGATATGTTCCTGACAATACTCGATGATGCGATGGAACTCATCCAGGCTCTTCGTGGTCTGGGAATAGAGATAGATGTCCTTGGTGAAGTCCAACTTGCCTTTCTCTCGCAGATGCTCCACATCCTCAAACTTCTCTACCACGATGGCATGGCTTTCGGTCTGTCCCACCAGTCCCAACACCTCGGCATGTCCCTTCTTGCCAAAGATGACGATCTGGGCATTCGGATTGTTGGCATACTGCTTCTTGATACGCTTCTGCAACTGCAAGACCACAGGACAGGTCGCATCAATGATCTCTATCTGATTTCTCTCTGCCAAAGCATAAGTCTCAGGTGGTTCTCCATGGGCACGGAGCAAGACCTTGACACCATGAAGCTGTTCCATCTCCTCATGATTGATGGTTGTAAGTCCAGCTGCATGAAGGCGCTCCACCTCCATGCCGTTATGCACAATATCACCCAGGCAATAGAGTTTGCTACCCTTTGCCAGTTCCTCCTCCGCCTTCTTGATGGCAGTGGTCACACCGAAGCAAAAACCACTGCCATTGTCTATCTCAATCTGCACGATAATTCAAATGATAAATGATATATAACTTAATTCTTGGTCAAAACACGGATCACGACTTTCGACTTGTCTGGGTCATTGGTGATCATGAGAACACGTGGGTTTTGATTACGCGACTTCTTCAATTCCGCAGCCACTGCCGTCACCTTCATCTTCGCCGTCTCACCAGGCTGGAGCTTACTCTTATTGAGTTGCACTTGCAAGCCCATGGTAAACACCTGCAAGCTTCGGATGTCCAGTTCCGACTTACCCTTGTTGGTGATGAGAATCTCGCCCTTCAATTTCTTCTTGCCATTGAAGTTGCCCAAGTCCAAGGTCTCCGTTGACATCTCGATCTTTGGCGCTCTCAACTTATCTGATGCTGTCAAGGCATCGAAGTCAGGCAACAAGACGGCAGAGACCACAATTTCCTTATCACCCGACACCTTGTCTCCAGGGCGCTCACCCAGATACACCGATGTTTGGTTCAAACCGAAGTCACGCAATTTCTTGGAATCCAAGGTCAAGGTAACCACTGCTGAATGACGTGGTGCCAACTTGGATGGCGATACGACAGCCTTCAGATAAGTTGGCAAGTGCATCACCACTGGCTCCAAGGTCTCAGCGGTAGGATTGAAGATATGGATGCGCTGCACAGGACGGTCGCCACGATTGACATCATCAAACTCGACTTCCTGGGCATCCGCTTTCAGACTGCCCAACATGGTGGAATAATTACCAGAGAAGTCAGTCACCTGCTCCACTACCTTGCCTTGCATGGTCAACATAAAAGGCGACCCTGTGGCATTGCTATACAAGAGCAACTGCTTATTGAATGTACCCATCTGCTTGGCATCGTAGGTCATCTTGACCACAAATTCCTCGCCTGGGGCAATACTCCGGGTAGGATATTCCACGGTGGTGCAACCACAACTTTTCTTCACCTGTTCGATTAGCAAAGCCCGATTGCCATCGTTCTTCAACTTAAATTCAGATGTGACAGGATGCCAGAACACCACCTGTCCACAATCCACCACCTCATGCTGAGTGGTAATTTTCTGTGCCGATGCCGACAACGCCAATAGCGAAGACAACATCAATATATTAATTCGTTCCATCATATCAAATTTATAGTTATACTTATCAGAAATTTATTGTCACCAAGGACGTCTGCCCTAATTATTAATTCGTAATTGATACCCCCCTTCTCTTCCACAGAACTCAGGGCTATAGGTGCATTGAGCAGAGCAAGAGCCAGACTGATATTCACCTTGTCTATCCACGAAATACTCGATTTCTACCACATGTTTACCCTTAGATAAACGATCGAAATAGAAATTTGTTGCATCATCGTGTGGAGCGACATAGCAGCCCATTCCCCATTGATACCCACTCAACTGATTGACGGGTTCGAGACAAGCGGCACGACGATCGATGACCTTGACGAAGTCATAATCACGGTCTGCCACGATGGTCAAGACCACCTTCACCTTGTCACCTACTTGGGCTTTCGAGGTCACCTTGCGAGTCACCTTGATACCCGATTCGGCATTTGCTATCTCAGAGATAGGTTGCTTGAACTCGGCATAGACAGCTCCCCAACTGGTATAGTCCGACTTCTTGTCGATGGAGAGTTGGGTCGCCATTCCAGCTCTTTCCGTCTTGACATATCCGAGTGTCGTGGAATCCTTCGGCATTGGCAAGGTCTTGCCATCGAGCTTGAGGATGGCGTTGTCAGCCTGTCGGTTCCAATTTTTCTCATTGCCTTGCATAAAGGCATAGACTGCATCCACCACATTCACTGGGTTATCTTTCCACTCCTGGGTGCGCTTAGACATGAGGAGCCAACGCTGCATCTCCTCGATGGTCTGCTGTTTGCTGATAGCAGACGATGCTGATAAAGAAGCAGATATAGTCTGAGCATCCAAAGCCTGTAGAGCCTCGATGGCAGCCACCTCTGTCGGAATCTTA
>OLFZ01000181.1_pt1 | contig 73054 bp, 73 predicted proteins | sample 1604861 | NCBI WGS metagenome assembly OLFZ01 (sample SAMEA3888895, study PRJEB22519) | human gut metagenome | biome: human gut; feature: human-associated habitat; material: faeces | place: Denmark | collected 2011 | reverse complement strand
CAATGTCTCGTTTCCTTCAGCAGCGCCTTGCGGAGCTGCTCAGTCTCGTAATCGGTAAAAGCCAAGCGTACGTCTCCTTAAATATGACTGTTTTGGTTTGTTTGGTCATATTATACCGCGTTTCTTTCTCCTTTGCAAGTGGTGTAGAGAAAAACATACGCATTTTAACAAAAAATTATTTTCCCTTAACACATTATTTCATGAAGGCGCTCCTCTTCCTTTGGCAAAGAACTGCACCCCCCTAAAATCAAAATGCACCCCCTCCAAACTGTAATTGCACCCCCTTAACGGGTTCCTATCAAAATTAGAGTCATTTGCAATAAGTCCACCGTAATTCGATCGAATTATGGCGGATTTTTTATGCCATTTCTTGCGCCTTCCCCATTTGATGCTATAATGAATGAAATAATCGAGAATTTGCGCATCGAAAAAGGAGCGTTCGCATGAGAAGATTTTGGAGCTTTTATCAAAACGAGTCTTATCAGGTGGGCTGCAGCGGCAGAACGGTTTATATATATGATAAAGCAGGAAATGAGCTTGCGAAATTCCGCGATATCCCCTATGCGTATACAGCCGCTTTTATGCCGGGAAAGAATATCATCGCCGTGAAGTCCACAGAAGGGCGCCTGGGGTTTTATGATCTGGACTCCCTCTGTCTGCTAAAACGGATCACGATCACCAGGATTGGCGCACAGGATGAAGGATTTTGCTTTTCGCCCGACGGCAGCTTTTTTTACAATATCGAGAAGCCCATCACTTCTTTAAGAACTCAGCTTGGGGTTTATGAGACAGACACCTTCACAAAAGTAAGCGCACTGTTTGCTGAAGATGTGCGAACCGTACTAAGACATCTGGAGTTTGACGAGAAAACCGGCACGTGCTATCTGTTGGGCTATGTGCGTAATGATATGGGGATGCGTGATCGTGACTTCATTGCGATTTTTAATACAGAGAGCCAGACCCTTCAAGACATCCATTTCATCAGCCCAAAGCAATATGATTATCTGGCAATATACAAACATTGGGAATTGAGCGGGTTCACAGAAAAAACTCTCGAATGGTGTTTCTGTGACCTTGATGGAAAGTTAAGCCTAAAAGAGGTATATGAAGCGGCTGACAGCTGATTCCCCTCCCGGAGAGGAACGAGAATCCCGCTTCCATCGTTATGAAACTGTGAATGGAAGTGAGCCTTCGCAACCACCGGCAGGCATCTTCGGATGCCTGCCGGTGGTTTTTCCCGCTTCCCTTTTAGACGCTGATATTGCGGGATTGCAGGCCAAACACATATATGCTATAATGAAAAAACCGTTGATTTTTGTCCGCGCGGCACGTCTGCCGTCTGCGGCAAACGAAATGATACTCAGAAAGGATCTTTGATGATGAAACCGAAATTTGACGGCTATGCGGCACAGTACGACGCATGGTTCATGACCAATGAAAACCTGTTCCAGAGCGAGCTTCGCCTGTTCCAGAAAGCGCTTGGCGACATTTCCGGCAAGCGTGTGCTCTCCGTCGGCTGCGGCAGCGGCCTGTTCGAGAGCATGATCGACTGCAGCGGCATCGAGGGCATCGAGCCCTCGCGTGACATGGGTGCGATCGCGCAAAAGCGCGGCGTGAACGTGATCTCGTTCGGCGCGATCGAGGAGGCAGAGCTCGAGGACAACGCCTACGACGTGATCTATCTCAACGGCAGCTCCAGCTACATGGAAGACCTGACGTATGCGTTCAACGTCTGCAAGAAGGCGCTCAAGCCGAACGGAACGTTTATTTCGCTGGATGTGCCCAAGGAGAGCGCGTTCGGCTTCATGTACCTGCTGGCAAAGGAAGCCGGCACGTTTGATCACCCCTCGCTCAACGGCGTCATGCCCGAGCTGCCGTACCCGCTGGAGCTGTGCTGCGCGGGTGTGTGGCACTCCACTGAGGAGAAGATCGACGCGCTCAAGTCGCTCGGCTTCCATGACTTTGCATTCTATCAGACGCTGCTGCGCAACCCCATGTACACCAACGAGGTCGTGGAGGATGTCGTGCCCGGCTACCAGAGCGGCGGTTATGTCGCGATCATCGCACACAAATAAGCGAGGCGCGAGGTGAAGCTTTCCCAGAGGATCTATGCGTGCGCTCAGAAGCTCTGGCCGCAGTATCTGAGCCACCCCTTTGTGGTGCAGATGGCGGACGGCACGCTGCCGGAGGAGAAGTTCCGGTACTATATGCTGCAAGACTATCTGTACCTGCGCGATTATGTGAAGATCTTTGCAGCCGTCATCCAGAAGGCTGATGATTTTGAGCAGATCCGTTTTCTGAGCACACAGCTCTCGGACACGATCGGTGAGACGTATCGCACACACCTGCCGTATATGCGGCGTCTCGGCGTCACGGATGCGGAGATCGACGCCGCGCGCCCGCACATCGACAACAGCGCCTATACGCACTATATGATCTGCGAGGCGCAGGCGGGCGATGTGCTGACCGGACTCGTGACGCTGCTCAACTGCTCCTGGAGCTATGCGTATGTGGCCGAGCAGATGACCGCGCGCTATCCGAACGCACTTTCGGATGCGCGCTACGGTGCGTGGTTTGCGGGCTATGTGTCGGATGCCTACCGCCAGACCAATCAGGATCTGATCGACCGCATAGACGCACTCGGCGCTTCCGTTGATGAGGCGGCGGCGCAGCACCTGTGCGAGATCTTTGAAAAGTGCTGCCGGTTTGACCTGCGCTTTTGGGACATGGTCTATACGATGGGGCAGCAGCGTGCGCCCCTGTGCAGCGGCGAAGCATGATAAGCACCGGCGGATGCGCCCTGCGCGCATCCGCCGGTTATTTTGCGGGGAATGAAAAAAGGAGACCGGATGTTCCGGCCTCCAGCGATGTAGTCAGCAAAGTTTGCAAGACAGGGCTGACCGCAGCATCTTTAGTATAGGGTCAGTCGCTGCCGCTGTCAAGAGAAAAATAGCAGAAAGATGCAGAAATTCCGAAAACAAGAATCGACAAATATTTCTCCGCGAAAAGTGAGATTTTGCTTGACAAGCGTGCTGCAAATCATTATAATGAAAAAGCTGCATCGGGGTGTAGCGCAGATGGTAGCGCGCATGGTTCGGGTCCATGAGGCCGCGAGTTCAAGTCTCGCCACTCCGACCAAATAAGCCCGATGGTTTTGATACGAGACCATCGGGCTTTTTTTGTATGGAAATTAGTGCACGGATGTGATACAACCAATTCAGCAAAGGAAAATTGTCAGGTCTGTAAATTTAGGAGGTACAACATGGAAAGAGAATACCCCCGGAAAATGTTTTGGCTATTTGTTCTAACGAATTTCCTATTTCACTTTTTCTACTTATCTGTTCCGGGGATCATCCTCTGCATCGTTGGGATTTGGATAAAGACCTGTCTTTACATTGGATGTGCGGTTCTTGGCTTGGATCTGATCCTTTCGATTGTTGAACAGTCACGCATCCGAAATGCTGCCGTGTCTCATAGCGAAAACCCTGAGTTCAACGAACTGATGGACGCATTTTGCAGCCCTGACGGGCTACAGGCAGTCGGGAAAGTACTGGATGAAAAGATCAAATCCACCCCTGATGATGAATCTGAAAAAGGAAAAGGCCAATAAGGTATCTTTTGATTCATCTCTCGTCTCATTATGGTTTTACATTTCACCGCTATGGTTTCATTTTTGAGTGAAACCATTTGAAACCAAATGAAACCGTATCATTTTTATCAACTGTTGCCACTCGGAGCAAGCTGTATGGCTTGCTCCGAATTTTTATATCTGCAAAGACACAGAGGCCGCGATCACACGATCGCGGCCTCTTTTCGTATGCGGTTATCCGGCAGCTCAGAACAGACCGGTGATCCTGCCGTTTTCGTCCACGTCGATCTTCTCGGCGGCGGGGACCTTGGGCAGACCCGGCATGGTCATGATCTCGCCCGTCAGGGCAACAATGAAGCCTGCACCGGCGCTGACCTTCAGGCTGCGCACGGTGACGGAAAAATCCTTGGGCGCGCCCAGCAGAGTGGGATCATCCGACAGGGAGTACTGCGTCTTTGCCATGCACACCGGCAGATCACCGAAGCCGAGCTCTGTGAGCCGCTCTGCCTGCTTCTGGGCAGCGGGGGTCAGCACGGCCTGCGCGCCGCCGTAGACGCGCTGCACGATGGCGTTGAGCTTTCTGACAAGCGTGGTGTTGGTGGGGTAGGAGAAGGTAAATTCCTCCGTGCAGGGCTGCTCGCATAGGCGCACGACCTCTTCAGCCAGCGCCTTGCCGCCCTCGCCGCCCTTGGCCCAGACCTCGGAGAGCACGGCGCGCACGCCAAGCTCCCGGCACTTATCCTCCACGAGCCGGAGCTCGGCTTCCGTGTCGGTGGGGAAGGCGTTGATCGCGACCACACACGGCAGGTGATACGTGCTGCGGATGGTGTTGACATGGTGCAGCAGATTGGGCAGACCCTTTTCCAGTGCATCCAGATTCTCCGTGTTCAGCTCCGTCTTGGGTACACCGCCGTGGCTCTTGAGCGCGCGCACGGTGGCCACGATGACCACGGCGTTCGGGCGCAGCCCCGCCAGACGGCACTTGATGTCCAGAAACTTCTCTGCGCCCAGATCCGCACCGAAGCCGGCCTCGGTCACGACATAGTCGCCCAGCTTGAGCGCCATGCGCGTCGCGGTGACGGAATTGCAGCCGTGGGCAATGTTCGCAAACGGACCGCCGTGGATGAGCGTGGGCGTGCCCTCGAGCGTCTGCACGAGGTTGGGCTTGAGCGCATCCTTGAGCAGCGCGGTCATCGCACCCTCGGCCTTGAGGTCGTGGGCGGTGACGGGCTTGCCGTCGAAGGTGTAGGCCACGATCATCCGGCCGAGCCGCGCCTTGAGATCGGTGATGTCGCTGGCGAGGCACAGCACCGCCATGACCTCGGAGGCCACGGTGATGTCAAAGCCGTCCTCGCGGGGGACGCCCTGAATGCGCCCGCCGAGACCGTCCACGATCTGGCGCAGCTGGCGGTCGTTCATGTCCACGCAGCGCTTCCACGTGATCTGCTTGACGTCGATGCCCAGGGCGTTGCCCTGCTGGATGTGGTTATCGAGCATGGCGGCCAGCAGGTTGTTGGCTGCGCCGATGGCGTGAAAATCACCGGTGAAGTGGAGGTTGATGTCCTCCATGGGCACGACCTGCGCATAGCCGCCGCCGGCAGCGCCGCCCTTGACGCCGAACACCGGGCCGAGAGACGGCTCACGCAGCGCAGCCACGGCATTTTTGCCGATCTTGCGCAGACCGTCTGCCAGACCGACGGAGGTCGTGGTCTTGCCCTCACCCGCAGGGGTGGGGTTGATGGCCGTCACGAGGATGAGCTTGCCGTCCGGACGCTCGGCGCGATCCTTGAGCAGCTGCGGGTCGATCTTGGCCTTATAGCGGCCGTACTGTTCGAGATAGGATTCGTCGATACCGGCGGTGGCGGCGATGTCCGCGATCGGGTGCATCCGGCACTGCTGGGCGATCTCAATATCCGTCATCATGTTGCGAGCCCTCCCTTATCAAATGTCAAAGTACTTCTTTGCCGACTGGAACAGCTTCATATCGTAGCAGCCGTCCACGTTCTGATACAGGCCGTCGCCGATGCGCTCGGCGTGGCCCATCTTGCCGAGGACGCGGCCGTCCGGAGACGTGATGCCCTCGATGGCCCAGATCGAGCCGTTGGGGTTGACATCCACGTCCATGCCGGGCACGCCGTTAACGTCCACGTACTGCGTGATGATCTGACCGTTGTCGGCGAGCTTGCGCACGAGTGCCTCACTGCACAGGAAGCGGCCCTCACCGTGGGAGATGGGGACAGTGTACACGTCGCCGACCTGCGTGCCGGCCAGCCACGGAGAGCGGTTGGAGGCGATGCGGGTGCGCACCAGACGCGACTGGTGGCGGCCGATCGTGTTGAAGGTCAGTGTCGGGCAGGACGCGTCTGTGTCGATGATCTCGCCGTAGGGCACGAGACCGAGCTTGATGAGCGCCTGAAAGCCGTTGCAGATGCCGAGCATGAGACCGTCACGGTTTTTCAGCAGATCCATGGTCGCATCCCGTACCTCCGGGTTGCGGAAGAAGGCGGTGATGAACTTGGCCGAGCCGTCCGGCTCGTCGCCGCCGGAGAAGCCGCCGGGGACGAAGATGATCTGGCTGCTGCGCGCAGCGCCGGCAAACCGGCTGATGGAGTCGGCCACGTCCTGCGCGGACTGGTTGTTGAGCACGAGGATCTCCGGCTCGAGTCCGGCGCGCCGCACGGCGCGGGCGGAGTCGTATTCGCAGTTCGTGCCGGGGAACACGGGGATGAGCACCTTGGGCACGGCCACGCCGATCTTGGGCGCGACGCGCTGCACGGTGGGGGCGGACAGCACCGGGACTTCCGCCGTATCGGCTGCCGTGCGGCTCGGGTAGACGGATTCCAGCACGCCCTCGTTGAGCGCAAGCAGCTCCGAAATGGCGGCGCTGTCATCGCCGATGCGCACAATGGGCTCTGCGGTGGTGACACCCAGACGGACGGCGTCCGCCGTGTCCTCGGTGAGCTCTGCCACGATCGCGCCGGGATAGAGCGTATTCCAGTCCACGGCCGTGTTTTCGGCGCTGAAGCCGATCTCGTTGCCGAAGGACATGTTCATCACGGCCTCGCTCAGACCGTTTTCCACGGCCCACGCGGCGCGGACTTTTCCGCTGCGTGCGAGTGCGTGCAGCGCCTCCCATGCGGTCTTGACGCCGTCGGCGTCCGCACCGGAGAACAGGTACACGGGATGACCCGCGGCCTTAAACTCTGTGGAGAGCACCTCGTCCGTTTTCAGCGGCGCGATGGCAAAGGAGATGAGCGTGGGCGGTACATCGAGATCGAGGAACGTGCCGGACATGGAGTCCTTGCCGCCGATGGCGGCAGCGCCGAGCTCAAGCTGGGCGTCCACCGTGCCGAGTAGGGCGGCAAAGGGCTTGCCCCAGCGCTCCGGCTCGGTGCGCAGCTTCTCGAAAAACTCCTGGAAGGAGAGGTAGGCTTTCTTATAGTCGGCACCGGCGGCGACGAGCTTCGCCATCGAGGTGTAGACCGCGTTGTAAGCGCCGATGTAGGGGTCGGTACTCGTCTGCTCCGGGTCGCAGCCCCAGGCCATGACGCTGGCCTGATCCGTCTCCTGACCGGGCAGGACCGGGAACACGGCAGCCATCGCCTGCGCGGGAGAGCGCTGCGTCCTGCCGCCGTACGGCATCAGGATCGAGCCCGCGCCGATGGTGCTGTCAAAGCGCTCCACGAGACCGCGGCGGGAGGCGCAGCGGAGGCTGGAGGCCATCTCGCGAAGGGAGCTGAAGCGGGGCTGCGCCAGCGGCGCGCGATCCTTGCGCGCCACGCGCACACCGGCGTGCTTGACGGCGCCGTTGGTGTTGAGGAAGGCACGGCTGAGGTCGGCGATGACCGCACCGTTCCACTCCATGACCATGCGGGCGTCCTCGGTGACGACGGCCACCTGATACGCCTCAAGGTTTTCCGCCTTGGCAGCGCGGATGAAGGCATCTGCGTCCCCGGCGGCAACGACCACGGCCATGCGCTCCTGCGATTCGGAGATGGCAAGCTCCGTGCCGTCGAGACCGTCGTACTTCTTGCGCACGGCATCCAGATCGATGCGCAGACCGTCGGCCAGCTCGCCGATGGCCACGCTGACGCCGCCCGCGCCGAAGTCGTTGCAGCGCTTGATGAGGCGGGTCACGTCGCCGTTGCGGAACAGGCGCTGGATCTTGCGCTCCTCGGGCGCGTTGCCCTTTTGCACCTCGGAGGCCATGGTCGCAAGCGATTTCATGTTGTGACTCTTGGACGAGCCGGTCGCACCGCCGATGCCGTCACGACCCGTGCGGCCGCCCAGCAGGATGACCACATCGCCGGGCGCGGGGCACTCGCGGCGGACGTTGTATGCGGGCGCGGCCGCCACGACGGCGCCGCATTCCAGACGCTTGGCGATGTAGCCCTCGTGATAGATCTCCGCCACATGACCGGTGGCAAGGCCGATCTGGTTGCCGTAGGAGGAGTAGCCCGCTGCGGCGGTCTGGCACAGCTTGCGCTGCGGCAGCTTACCGGGCAGCGTCTTGTCGAGCGCGACTCTCGGGTCGCCCGCGCCGGTCACGCGCATGGCCTGATGCACATAGGCGCGGCCGGAGAGCGGGTCACGGATGCAGCCGCCGATGCAGGTGGCCGCGCCGCCGAAGGGCTCGATCTCGGTAGGATGGTTGTGGGTCTCGTTTTTGAACATCAGCAGCCAGTCCTGCGCCTCACCGTCGACCGTGGCGGTGACGTGGATGGAGCAGGCGTTGATCTCCTCGCTCTCGTCGAGCTCTGGTAGCAGGCCACGCTTTTTGAGGGTCTTTGCGCCGATGGTGGCGATGTCCATGAGGGTCTGGGGGCGCTTGGCTGCCTTTTCCTCGCCGTAGACCTCCACGCGCGCGGCCAGATACCGCTCGTAGGCGGCCTGGATCGCGGGATCGTCGATCTCCACGTTGTCGATGTGGGTGGAGAAGGTGGTGTGACGGCAGTGATCGGACCAGTAAGTGTCCACCACGCGGATCTCGGTGATGGTGGGCTCGCGGCGCTCATCGTCGCGGAAATAGCGCTGCAGGAACGTCAGATCGTCCAGATCCATGGCGAGACCGAGCTCATCACGCAGCGCATCGAGCGCAGCGCTGTCCATCGCGGTGAAGCCTTCCACGGTGCGCACGGTGGTGGGGATGTCATATTCCATGCGCAGCGTCTCCGGCAGCTCCAGAGATGCCTCGCGGCTCTCGACGGGGTTGATGACATACTGCTTGATCGCGGCGATCTCGGCATCTGTCAGCTTGCCCTCGAGCGCATACACGCGCGCGGTGCGCACGAGCGGACGCTCGCCCTGCGACAGGATCTGCACACACTGTGCGGCGGAATCGGCGCGCTGGTCATACTGACCGGGCAGATACTCCACGGCAAACACCGCGTCGCCCTGCGGCAGCGCGTCCGTCACGGTGTCGAGCTGGGGCTCGGACAGCACCGTTTTGACGGTGTAGTCGAACAGCTCCCGGCTGATGCCCTCGAGGTCATAGCGGTTGAACAGGCGCAGCCCCGTCAGGGACTCGATGCCCAGAAATGCCCGCAGATTCTCCAGCAGGGCGCGCGCCTCGTTCGCCAGCGCCGCCTTCTTTTCTACGTATACTCTGTAAACCATGCCTGCGCTCTCTCCCTTCACTGTTCCAGCGCCTTGAGGGCGCGCTGGCCGATGTCATGGCGGTAGAACGCATTGTCAAACTGCACGCTCTGCACCATCGTGTATGCTTTTTCCACGGCGCTCCTGAGATCCTGCGCTGTGGCGGTCACGCCGAGCACGCGCCCGCCGTTGGTCAGCAGCTTGCCGTCGGTCAGCTTTGCGCCCGCCACATAGGTGTGCGCGGCGGTCTCGGCGGGCATCGTGATGGCAAAGCCCTTTTCATAGTGCTCCGGGTAGCCGTCGGACGCCATGATGACGCAGCAGGCGGCGCCGTCGGAGAATTTGACCTCTGTCTCGGCGAGCGTGCCGTTGCGGCAGGCCTGCATGATTGTCAGCAGGTCGCTTTCGAGCAGCGGCAGGACGACCTGTGTCTCGGGGTCGCCGAAGCGGCAGTTGTATTCGATGACCTTCGGGCCGTTCGGTGTCAGCATCAGGCCGAAATACAGGCAGCCGCGGAACGTGCGCCCCTCGGCGTTCATTGCGCGCATGGTGGGCAGAAAGATGGTGTCCATGCATGTATGGGCAATGTCATCCGTGTAATACGGGTTCGGGGCGACGGTGCCCATGCCGCCGGTGTTGAGCCCCTCGTCATGGTCGTGCGCCCGCTTGTGGTCCATCGAGGACACCATGGGCACGACGGTCTTGCCGTCCGTAAAGGCGAGCACGGAGACCTCCGGCCCGGTGAGAAATTCCTCAATGACCACCTGACTGCCGCTGTTGCCGAAGGCACGGTCGAGCATGATGGTCTCGACCGCTGCGACGGCGGCCGCGCGATCCTCCGCGATCAGCACGCCCTTTCCCAGCGCCAGACCGTCCGCCTTGACGACGACGGGCAGGGGGCAGGTCTTGACATAGTCCATGGCGGCACCGGCGTCGGTAAACACCTGATACTCCGCTGTCGGGATGCCGTACTTTTTCATCAGATTCTTGGAAAAGACCTTGCTGCCCTCGATGATGGCGGCTTTCGCCTCCGGGCCGAAGCAGGGGATCCCGGCGGCCTCCAGCGCGTCCACCGCGCCGAGCACCAGCGGATCGTCCGGCGCGACCACGGCAAAATCAATATCGTGGCTCTTGGCAAAGGCGACCTGCGCGGGGATGTCCTTCGCGCCGATGTCCGCGACGCACACGGCGTCGGCCGCGATGCCGCCGTTTCCGGGCAGGCAGTAGATCGTCTCCACTTCGGGGTTCTCTTTCAGTTTCCTGACGATGGCGTGCTCGCGGCCGCCACCGCCGATGACCAGAAGGTTCATGGCGCTCTCCCTCAATTTTCTTAATATTTTTGTTTGCCGCCGCGCAAATGCCAGGTGGGATCTGCGCGGCGGCAAAAACGGATATGCGTGTGATGACTCAGTGGTGGAACAGGCGCGCGCCGGTAAAGACCAGCACCATGCCGTACTTGTCGGCGGTTGCGATGACGTGGTCGTCGCGGATCGAGCCGCCCGGCTCTGCGATGTAGGTCACGCCGGATTTTCTTGCGCGCTCAACATTGTCGCCGAAGGGGAAGAATGCGTCGCTGCCGACGGTGACGCCGGTCTGCGTTGCGATCCATGCCTTCTTTTCCTCGGCGGTCAGCACCTCGGGGCGCACCTTGAAGGTGTTCTGCCACACGCCGTCGGCCAGCACGTCCTCATACTCGTCGGAAGTGTAGACGTCGATGGCGTTGTCGCGGTCGGGACGGCGGATGTCGTCCACGAACTGCAGCGCGAGGACCTTCGGATGCTGGCGCAGGTACCAGTTGTCCGCCTTTTGTCCGGCCAGACGCGTGCAGTGGATGCGGCTCTGCTGACCCGCGCCCACGCCGATGGCCTGACCGTCCTTGACGTAGCAGACGGAGTTGGACTGCGTGTACTTGAGCGTGATGAGGGCGACGATCATGTCGATCTTCGCGTTTTCGGGCAGATCCTTGTTCTCCGAGACGATGTTCGTGAGCATGTCCTTATCGATCACGAGGTCGTTGCGCCCCTGCTCGAAGGTGATGCCGAACACGTCCTTGTGCTCCGTCGCGGCGGGCAGATAGTCCGGATCGATCTGCACGACGTTGTAGTTGCCCTTTTTCTTGGTTTTCAGGATCTCCAGCGCCTCGTCGGTGTAGCCCGGGGCGATGATGCCGTCGGACACCTCATCCTTGAGGTAGCTCGCGGTCGCAGCGTCGCAGGTGTCGGACAGTGCCGCCCAGTCACCGTAGGAGCACAGGCGGTCAACGCCGCGCGCGCGGATGTAGGCGCAGGCGATGGGCGTGAGCTCCGCGGCCGGATCGACGAAGTAGATCTTCTTGTCCACCTCGCTCAGCGGCATGCCGACGGCCGCACCGGCGGGGGACACGTGCTTGAAGCTGGCAGCGGCGGGCAGACCGGTGGCGGCCTTGAGCTCCTTGACGAGCTGCCAGGAGTTGAGCGCGTCGAGCAGGTTGATGTAGCCGGGCTTGCCGTTGAGGACAGCGAACGGCAGGTCAGACCCGTCGCGCATAAAGACCCGGGACGGCTTCTGGTTGGGGTTGCAGCCATATTTCAGTTCCAGCTCATTCATATCGTTACGGCCTCCTTAATCGCCCAGATTTTTGTTGAACAGGCGTACCTCGCCGTTCACGTTTGTGTAAAGGGACACCTTGTTGTCCGTGTTGAGTGCCTGCCAGACTTCCTCCGGCGTCGGCACGGTGACCTCCAGCGGCTCGCCGGCGAAGGTCGGCAGGGGACTGCCGTCGCCCTGATAGGTGCTGATGAAGTATCCCTGTCCGGCGTCGACGCCCTCATAGCAGAAAAACTCGCGCAGGCAGCGCCCGTTTTTGCGCTTGAGGATCGAGAGCTCAAACGAGCCGTCGGCGTTGAGGATGGCGGAGATGCGCGGCGTCCAGTTCGGGTCGTCCGGCTCGTATTCGCGGGTCATGAGCCCCTTGCGGAAGTCGCCGTACCGGCAGACGGTGTCCGTCTGGTCGCCGTTCGTGACCACGAGCGCGCTGCCCATGGTGCGCACGGGGTGGTAGATGATGAGGCTGGGGTCTTCCAGCTTCGCAGGGTCATGCGCCTCGGTGCGGATGCCGTCGCCCGTCGTGACAAAGATGCGGTTGCGGCTGTTGGCGCTGCGGCCCATGATGAAATAGTAGACGAGGTCACGGCTGACAAGAATGCCGCGGCCGGGATAGGGATTTTCCCGCAGAAGGGTGAGAAAGTCAAGCATTGCGCTTCTCCTTTACGATTTGTTCCGAGACCAGCTCCGCCGCTCGCGGCAGGAGCTGCCATTCCGCCTGCTCCATGACCCGGCGCTGGAGCGTTTCCGGCGTGTCATCCGGCAGGACCTCCACCGCCTTTTGCAGCAGGATGCGTCCGCCGTCCGGGATCTCATTGACAAAATGCACCGTCGCGCCCGTGACCTTCACGCCCGTTCGAAGCGCCGCTTCGTGGACCTTCAGACCGTACATCCCCTTGCCGCAGAACGCGGGGATCAGGGAGGGGTGCACGTTCAGGATGCGCGACGGCCAGCGCGCGGTGAAGTCCGCGCTCAGGATGGTCAGGAAACCGGCCAGTACGATCAGATCGATCTCCTGCTGCGCCAGAAGCGCCGACAGTGCCGTCTCAAAGGCGGCCTGACCGCCGCACTGCTTCGGTGAGATCGTCTGCGCGTGGATGCCGGCATTGGCCGCCCGCGTCAGCGCGTAAGCGCCCTCGTTGGACGAGACCACCAGCGTGATCTCACCGTGGGCAAGCGTGCCCGCCGCCTGTGCGTCGAGCAGCGCCTGCAGATTTGTGCCGCCGCCGGAGACCAGCACGGCGATCTTTGCTTTGTTCATAGTCAGGTCTTCTCCTTTGCTGGCGTGTTGTTTCAGCATAGACAGATTTTTTCTTCGCCGGTGACGATCTCGCCGCAGACGTAGGCGTCGATGCCCTCGGCCCTGAGCGCGCCGAGCGCCGCCTCGGCGGTCTCGGGGCTGACGACGACGACCATGCCCACGCCCATGTTGAAGGTGTTGAACATATCGTGCTCGTCGATGCCGCCCTTGGCCTGCAGCAGACCGAAGACAGCAGGCGTGCGGATCGCGGCCTTGTCGATGCGGGCGCACAGCCCGTCGGGGATGCAGCGCGGGACGTTTTCGTAGAAGCCGCCGCCGGTGATGTGGCTCACGCCGCGCACGTCGGCAGCGTCGATGCAGCGAAGAACGGGCTTGACGTAGATCACGGTCGGGCGCAGCAGCGCCTCGCCCAGCGTCTCGCCGAGCTCGTCATAGTAGCGGTTGAGATCGGTGTTCTCCACGTCGAACACCTTGCGCACGAGCGAATAGCCGTTGGAGTGGAAGCCGGACGAGGGCAGAGCCAGCACCACGTCGCCCGCCGCCATGCGGCCGGAGTCGATGACCTTTGGCTTGTCCACGAGACCGACGGTGAAGCCGGCCAGATCGTAGTCGTCGGCCGCCATCATGCCGGGGTGCTCGGCTGTCTCGCCGCCGATGAGGGCACAGCCGGCCTGCACGCAGCCCTCGGCAACGCCGGAGACGATGGACGCGACCTTTTCGGGTACGTTCTTTCCGATGGCGATGTAGTCGAGGAAAAACAGGGGCCTTGCGCCGCAGCAGATCACGTCGTTGACACACATGGCCACGCAGTCGATACCGATGGTGTCGTGCTTGCCCATGAGCTCGGCCAGACGCAGCTTCGTGCCGACGCCGTCCGTGCCCGAGACGAGCACGGGCTCGCTCATGCCGGTGACATCAGGGGCGAACAGGCCGCCGAAGCCGCCGATATCCGACACAACGCCGGGGATGTGGGTGCGCTTGACGTCATCGCGCATGAGCCTGACGCCTTCGTAACCGGCCGTGATGTCCACACCGGCTGCCGCGTAAGCGGCGGATCGAGAGTTTTCCATGTCGATTATTCCTTTCCGTTCCAGCAGTACGTGCAGACCTTGTCCCGGTCGATGCCGATGGCCTCCAGCACGCCATCAAGAGATTGGTATCCGAGTGAGTCAAAACCGAATTTTTCGCAGATGGAGCTCAGCAGGCACTTTCCGCGCTCGGTAGAGGCGTCGGCGTATTCGTCGAGATGCTTCTGCCCCTCGTCGCCCTCGAGCTCCTGCACCACGCGCCGCGCCAGCAGCTCCATGTCGGAGTTGCCGCGCGAGAAGTTCAGATACTTGCAGCTGTACATGATGGGCGGGCAGGCAGAGCGCATATGCACCTCTTTTGCGCCCGACTCGTAGAGGAAGTCCACCGTCTCGCGCAGCTGCGTGCCGCGCACGATGGAGTCGTCCACAAACAGCAGCTTTTTCCCCTCGATGAGCTCGGACACGGGGATCTGCTTCATCTTGGCCACCTGATTGCGCACCTCCTGATTGTCCGGAGTGAACGAGCGCGGCCAGGTGGGCGTATACTTGACGAAGGGTCTGGCAAAGGGCTTTCCGCTGCGGTTGGCGTAGCCGATGGCGTGCGGCACGCCGGAATCCGGCACGCCCGCGACGTAGTCCACATCGGGCAGGCGACCCTGCGCAAGCTCCTGCCGCGCCATGATGTCGCCGTTGTGATAGCGCATGACCTCGACGTTCACGCCCTCGTAATTCGAGTTGGGGTATCCGTAGTACGTCCAGAGGAAGCCGCAGATCTTCATCTCCTCGCCCGCGGGCGAGACGGTCTCGTAGCCGTTTCGCGTCAGCGCCACGATCTCACGCGGGCCGAGCTCGTAGGCGTCCTCGTAGCCGAGCTTGTGATAGGCAAACGATTCAAACGAGACGCACAGACTGCCGTCCGGATGCTTGCCGACCAGAACGGGCAGCCGTCCCAGCTTGTCGCGGGCGGCCAGAATGCCGTCCGGCGTCATCAGCAGGATCGTGATGGAGCCGCGGATCATCTCCTGCGCGTACAAAATGCCCTCCACAAGGTTTTCCTTCATGTTGATGAGGGCGGCGACCAGCTCCGAGACGTTGACCTTACCGCTGCTCTGCGCCATGAACTGGTGTCCGTGGTCGGAGAAGTAGGTGTCGATCAGCTCGTCGATGTTATTGATGATGCCCACCGTGCAGATGGCATACAGACCGAGGTGCGAGCGCACAAGCAGCGGCTGCGGGTCCGTGTCGCTGATGCAGCCGATGCCGACGTAGCCCTTGAACTCATGCAGGTTGGCCTCAAACTTTGTGCGGAAGGGCGTGTTTTCAATGTTGTGGATCTCACGCACAAATCCGTTTTCGCGCCCGTAGACCACCATTCCGCCCCGGCGTGTGCCGAGGTGGGAGTGGTAGTCCGTGCCGAAAAACACATCCAGCCCCACCTCACGGTGGGAAAACGCTCCGAAATATCCGCCCATTACGCGAAAAACAGCTCAGAGAGCGTCATGGGATCCACGTACTGACCGTCCTTGTAGACGCGCATATTGCCGCTGGCGACCTCGTCGATGAGCATGACGCTGCCGTCGGGTGCGTAGCCGAACTCGAACTTGATATCGTAGAGCTCCATGCCCTTTTCCTTCAGGTCGTCGGCGACGATCTTCGTGATCTGCTGGGTCTGCGCCTTCAGATCCTCGTACTGCGCGTCGCTCATCACGCCCAGCGCGACCAGCGCGTCCTTGGTGATCAGCGGATCGCCCTTGGCGTCGTCCTTCAGGGTCGTCTCGACATAGTAGGGCAGGTCAGCGCCGGACTCGATGAGGTCACCGTAGCGGCGGATGAACGAGCCGACGGCCTTGCGGCGGCAGATGACCTCCAGACCGTGACCAAAGACCTTGGCAGGGAGGACTTCCATGGTGGTGTTGCTCAGGTCGGCACTGACATAGTGGGTCTTGATGCCGGCGGCATTGATCTTCTCAAAGAAGTAGATGCTCATGCGCAGGTTCACATCGCCCACACCGTCGATGGTCAGGCCCACGGCGTTCTCGCCGGGATCGAACACGCCATCCTTACCGGTGCAGTCGTCCTTGAACTTGAGCAGGTAGTTGCCGTTTTCCAGCGCGTAAACATTTTTGGTCTTGCCAGTGTAAACAAGTTCCATGATGATACCTCCAAAATAATTGTTGATCGTGGTTGTGTGGATGTTCGTTGTCCTGAAAAGGGGGCGCTGCGCCGTCACTCAGGAGGACAGCTCCGCCTGAAGCCTGGCTTCCTTCGCGGCGATCTGCTGCGCCATCTCGACACGCTGCGCGTCGAGCTTTTCGGCCAGCGCTTCGTCACTGACGGCGAGGATCTGCGCCGCGAGCACGGCGGCGTTTTTCGCGCCGTTGATGGCCACGGTCGCAACCGGGATGCCGCTGGGCATCTGCACGGTAGACAGCAGGGCGTCCAGCCCGTCGACCGCGCCGCCCTTCATGGGGATGCCGATGACCGGCAGGGTGGAGTTGCCGGCGAACGCGCCCGCGAGGTGTGCCGCCATTCCGGCTGCGCAGATGAGCACGCCTAAGCCGTTGGCGCGGGCGTTTTTGGCGAAGTCCGCCGCAGCGACCGGGGAGCGGTGCGCGCTGAGGATGTGCGCCTCGTAGGGGATGCCAAAGGCGTCGAGCTGCTGACAGGCCGCCTTGACGACCGGCCAATCAGAGTCGCTGCCCATAATGACTGCTACTTTTTTCATGAGATCCTCCTTAAAAAGATGAAATGAAAATAAAAAAAGGGTAAACCCGTTGCCCATGGAGTCCCATGGTCACAGGTTTGCCCAGACGGTCGACAGTTCGTATTACAGCAGGCTCCCATGTGGTGTGCTCCACGTTCCGTCAGTTGCCTGTGCTTTCAATGTGTTCATTATCTCAGACGCGACAGGAAAAGTCAATTCCCGACGCAGCATTTTCCATGGGAGCACGGCACAAAAATTCCGACCGATCGCGGTATTTTTTCGCTGATATGTGAAAAAGTACCGCTTCGCGGCGCGCGCTCGCACACTTGTCCGGCGTGAGCGCACAAGAGCGGCCGGCTCGTGCAGATTTCGGCCGGGCCATGCACTGCGTCCTTGCCGGGGTTGGCGCGGAGACGGGCGCGTACAATGGTTTTGTAAAATTCAAAATGTATCGCATATTTTTTGCCGAAGAAGTTGATTTCTTACAGAAACGTGCTTTAATTTAATTGGTGTTGTCTACAAACCCCCCCCGTGGGTAATCAACACGGTGTTCAGTTTCCGGCGGCGTGGAATGTGCCTGCTTCGGACGCCGTGGGTAGAGCTGAGAAGAGAAAGAGATGGGGCGAGAGTGATGGAGACTGTGGTTTCCTATCCGGGCGTGAAAAATTGCACCGCGCAGCGCGCGATGTATATAGAGCGGCCGCGTGTCGCCGAAAAGCGGGCGTATCTTGCGCTCAAGCGCGCGTTCGACATTTCCGGTGCGCTGGTGGGCTTGGCTGTGCTGGCACTGCCGATGTCGGTCATCGCGCTGATCATCGCGCTCGACTCGCCGGGCGATCCGATCTTCCGGCAGGAGCGCTTGGGCAAGGACGGCAAGCCGTTTACTATGTATAAGTTTCGCTCCATGTGCCAAGACGCCGAGCGGGACGGACCGCGCTGGGCGGACGCGGATGATGGACGCTGTACGCGCTTTGGTGCGTTTTTGCGCCGGACGCGGCTGGATGAGCTGCCGCAGATCTGGAACATCCTCAAGGGCGACATGAGCTTTGTCGGTCCGAGGCCGGAGCGCGCGTGTTTTTACAGGCTGTTTGAGGAATACATCGTCGGCTTTTCCAACCGTCTGGCCGTGACGCCCGGATTGACCGGCTATGCGCAGGTCAACGGCGGCTACGACCTCAAGCCGGAGGAAAAGATCGTGTACGACATGGAGTACATCGAACACAGGTCGGTTTGGATGGATCTGCTCTGTATTCTGAAAACGATCCGCGTGGTTTTTTGCGGAGACGGCGCGCGATGAAGAAAATACATTTGGAGGACGACCCACTGTATGAATGAAAGTCAAAGAACGCATAGACCTGCCGGTGGCACGGAACTGTCGCTGTGGGACGTTGCGAAGATCCTGCTGTCCAAGCTCCACTGGGTGCTGCTGGCGGGCATCGTTGCGGCTGCGCTGGTTTACATGGCGATCAGCGTGTTTGTCACGCCGACCTATGAGTCCCGCGTGAGCTTTTACGTTTACAACAGTACGAATAATACCGCGCAAGGAACGATCAACAACAGCGACCTGCAGGCTGCGGAGAGCCTTGCTACAACCTATTCCAAGATCCTGGAGAGCAATTCCGTCCTGGATTCCGTCCTGACGGATATCCGTGGGGAGACGGCACTGTCGAGAAAAGAACTCAATCGCATGGTGAAGGTCTCCGTCATTTCGGACACGCAGCTGCTGGAGGTGGTGGTGACTTCTACCGACCCAAAGCTTGCTTGCCGGATCGCGGGCGCATTTGCGAAGGTTGCGCCGACAGAGATCATCCGCATCACCAAGGCAGGCGGCGTGGAGGTCGTCGACCAGCCGGAGGTCGCGTCGGAAAAGACTGCGCCGAGAACCGTGTTTGACAGTGCGATAGGCTTTGTGATTGGCGTGATCGTGATCTCGGTCATTCTTGTGCTGCGTATGCTGGCGGATACAACGATCTACCTGCCGGAGGATATTGAATGCGCGGCGAATGTGACGATCCTCGGCATGATACCGGAGATCAACATCACAAATGACGCCTGTGCGGAGTGGGCGCTGACGGAAGGAGGTGCGGTGCTTTACCATGAAAAAGAAAAATGTTCGGAAAACAACGAGGGAAACGGTTCGGGCAAACCGGAAGCGTTTGCTGACCAATGAGTCGCCGTTTGCGATCAAGGAGGCCTATGTAAAGCTGCGCACCAGCCTGTTGTTTTGCATGACGGCGGATAAGGAGCGCCCCTGCTCGACTTTTGCCATCACGAGCGCAAAGCCCTCAGAGGGCAAGAGCCTCACGGCGGCGAACATCGCCATCAGCTACGCCATGCTCGGCAAGCGCGTGCTGCTTGTCGATGCGGATATGCGCAAGCCGACGCAGCGGCGTCTGTGGAAAGTGCGAAGCACTGCCGGCCTGTGTGACTTTTTGGCGAAGATCAGCCGGCTCGAGCTTGTGAAGGTGACGGATCTGCCGCTGTGGATGCATTACTTTGATGCAGAGGGCAAGATGTTCGTTCCCAACGTGGAAACCGGCGTCAAGAAGATCGTTGCCGAGAATGGCAAGCTGTACTTCACCATCGACGGCGTGAAGATGGTCAACGGTCTGTATGAGCTGGACGGTGCGTACTACTTTGCACGGTACGACGGTACGCTCGTGACCAATGGCTCTGCATATGTGGAGACCACGGAGCTGAGCGGCAACGGCTGGTACGGCTTCGGCGCGGACGGCAAGCTCATCATGACCGGCTTTGTGACCGGCAACGGAAAGACCTACTACTACGCCGACGGCGTGCGTGCCAAGGGCTTGACGAAGATCGGCGAGGACTACTACTTCTTCAACGCCGGCAGCGGCATGATGTACAAGGACGCAAATATGTGGGTGCCCGCCAATGATTACGGCGTCGAGCCCGGAATGCATTCCTTTGATGCAGAGGGCAAGATGACCGGCAAGTAAACAAACATGATCCGTGTGCGGGGCCTCAGACAGGCTGATCGGCCCCGCACATATTTTCGTATGACTGAAAAAGAGGAATGGTATGAGGTTTCCAAACAACGTGAGACAGTGTGACCATCGAGCAGGCGCGGAGGAGAACAGTGGAATTTAGTGTGATTGTTCCGGCCTACAATGCGAGCCGATTTTTACACAGATGCATTTCTTCGGTGCAGGCACAGGGCGTGACCGATTGGGAACTGATCATTGTTGACGATGGCTCTGAAGACGACAGCGCAGAGCTCTTGGATGCTTACGCGAAAGAGGATCCAAGAATTCGAGTGATTCATCAGAAGAACACCGGTCAGTTTTTCGCCCGAAGAAGGGGCATCGACGCTGCGCAGGGAGACTATCTCGTTTTCCTGGACAGTGATGATGCGTGGATGCCGGATTGTCTGCAGACGCTTCAGACTGTGATTCATAACAATGCGCCGGACATGGTCCTCTACGCAGGACGGGTGATCCGTGAGGGGTCTGGCGGCGCGCAGATGATCGGTCATGTTTTTGAGTCTGAGCAATGGCTTACCGTTTCGCTAATGAAAGAAATGCTCATTTCCGGGGATGAATTGAATTCGCTGTGGCTGAAGGCCTTTCGGCGGGAACTGTTTTTTGGTGACGATACAGATTATTCCTCTCTTGCGGGGGTGCATTGCGGTGAGGATAAGGTGCAGCTTTTTTACCCCTTGACACAGGCGGCAAATATCTTATATATTCCCAATTGCCTGTACAGCTATTATTACCGCGCAGACAGCACAGTACACAGCTTTGATGTGCGGGATATTTCAAGAAAGCTCTCCCAGGAAATGTTTTCTGTGCTTTCTCTCTACATGGAGCGGTGGGGTATGAACGACCGGCGCCATCAACAGCTGCTTGCGCTGTATCAGCTCAGGATGTATCTGAGCGTATACTTTGGCGTTCGAAAAAGCTGCGCGACGGCGCGTGAACGGCAGATACTCCGCAAGTACCCGTGGGGCGGGATCGAAAAACAGTGGCGTCCATACTACAGGGAGATTCGGTGTCGGCTCAGCGTTTGCGAGCGCATTAAGCTGCTTGCTGCAGCCTTGCGGTTGTGACGGCAGCGCCGGAAATCTCGAACCGAGGAAGCGAAACATGAAACGAATTCTGATCGTAAATAACAATATGCACATCGGCGGTGTGCAAAAAGCGCTGCTGAATCTGCTGCAGACGCTGCATGCCGACTATGATATTACGCTGCTTTTGTTTTATCGCGGCGGCGCGCTGCTCAACGAAGTGCCTTCGGATGTCCGCGTGTGTGCTGCAGACGGTGCGTTTCGCTATTTTGGCATGACGAAAAACGATGTGTCGACGGTTCGAGACCGGCTGCTGCGCACGTTTTGGGCAGGTACGACGCGCGTGCTTGGAATGCCCTTTAGTACACGACTTGCCTGTTTGCTGCAAAAGCGCATACAGGGGTTTGATGCGGCGATCTCTTTTTTGCACAGCGGGGCTGCACATACGTTTTATGGCGGGTGCAATGCGTTTGTCCTCAACTGCGTGGATGCGGAAAAGAAGATCACATATCTTCACTGCGATTATGGACAGATTCGTGCCGCTTCGACGTATAATGCCGATCTCTACCAGCGGTTTGACGAGATCGTGGCGTGCTCCGACGGCTGCAGGCGCGCGTTTTTGAATGCCCATCCGCAGCTTACAGGCAAAACGTGCGTTATTCCGAATTTTCAGAATGATGCGGCGATTGTTCGCTTGGCAAAAGCGCAGCCGGTCAATTTGGACCATGGACGGCTGAATGTTCTGACTGTCGCCAGATTCGGGCGCGAAAAGGGGATCCTGCGCGCGCTGCATGCAGTGGCCGCACTGGGGGCACTGCGCGGCGGGCTGCGTTACTATCTCATCGGAGACGGTCTGGAGTATGCCGAGGCACAAAAGACCATAACGGAGCTGGGGCTTGACGATACAGTCATTTTGCTTGGCGCGATGGAAAATCCATACGGCTATATGCGGGCGGCGGATGTGCTCCTGATCCCATCTTTTTCTGAGGCTGCACCGATGGTTATACATGAGTCCGCTTTGCTTGGTACACCGATTTTAACGACCGAGACCTCATCGGCGGTCGAGATGGTGAAAGACACGGGCTTTGGCTGGGTGTGCCCCAACACGCAAGCGGGTATCACGCAGGGGCTGCGGCGACTGCTGGATGAACCGCAGATGCTGCGGACGCAGCGCGAGGCACTTGGCGGAGTTGCGTTTGATGTGACAGCGGCAAAACGTAAATTTTCGGAGTTGATCAACGGTTATGAACAAGACGCAACTTGATCACGGCGGTGTTGTAAGGACGGGCATTGGCGGTGCCGGTACGCTGTTTGGCTGCCTTTTGATCGCGCTGCTGCTCTGCATTGTGCAGATCAGCGGGAGCAAGATGCTGATTGCGGCCTGCTTGGTTGCTTTTTTGGCCTTTCATTTTTGGTCATGTTTTCAAAATGACGCTATGTGCGTGCTGCTGTTTTTTCTCCCATGGAGTCCGCTTTTGCGGATGGACCGCAGCAGCATCTCGTTATTTACCATTGCATTGCTTGTGACATGCTTGTATTATTGGCAGAGAGACGGTTTTCGTCTGTCGCTGTATCAGATCTTGGTGACGGCATTTCTCGCGGTCACGACGCTGATCGCGAAGGCGATCCAGTCGAACCCCATTCAGAATCATTATCTGTTCTTTTTCATGATGCTTCTGCTGTTTCCTTGCGCGGCAAAGGGGCTTCGCGGCGCAGCCAATTTTTCGAGACTGACATTGTTTTTTTCCTGCGGCATCATTATGGCCGCGCTTTCCGCCCGACAGATCGCGGCGTATCCGAACATTTCTCAGTACATCAAAGTGGATTCGTATCTGAAGATCACGCGGCTTTCCGGCTATTACCGTGACCCGAACTTTTACTGCGCGCATATTACCGCCTGCCTCGCCGGCGTCCAGCTGCTCATGAGCAGGGAACGGCGGCGCAGCCGGCAGATCGTCTGGATCGGCGTTATGATGGTTCTTGTCTACTGCGGGCTGCTCTCAGCCTCGAAATCTTTCGTGGTCGTCTTGGCCTGCCTGTTTCTTGTCTGGGTTCCGGTCCTGCTCACCGGAGGTCATGTGAAAAGAGGCATCGCCATCCTTGCGGGCGTTGCGTGCGCAGCAGCGGTCATGCTTTTGTCCGCAGCGGTTCAGGACCTGCTGCGTATGGTGATGTCCCGCTTTTCGTATGCGGCCAACGTTTCGGATCTGACGACGCACCGGTCGGAAATATGGCGGATGTCTCTGCATGACCTTAGCTACGATCCCGTGCTAATGCTGCTCGGTTCCGGCTTTACCAGCGTCACGCTTAGAATGAAGGCCTCGCATAATACCATCATTCAGGGCGTGTTCCAGTTTGGTCTGATCGGGCTTCCGGTGCTGTGTACGTGGCTGGTAATGACGCTCAAGCGAGCAAGCGGCAGGAGCGGTTGCCGGAAAAATGCCTTTTTGCTCATGTGTGTTGGTGTTGTGCTGCCGTGGATGGCGCTGGATATTTTGTTTTTTGATGAATTTTTCCTACTGCCTGTCTATGCAGTGATCGGCGCCGGCTATGCGGCGTCGGGTAGTGAACAGATCGACGGAAATGTCGTGCGCGCTGTGGAAAGGGCGAGGTGAACGTATGCAGATCATTTATGAACTGTCCTGGCTATGGACGCTGCTGGGCATTGCGCTCGCGGCAGCGGCGGTCTGCGTGGCCGCCGCCGCGCTGATCGCGCGGGCATCGCAGAAACGATTGGGGAAGAAAACAGCCGTGCTGATCGGCGTCGCGGCGTTCGCGCTCGCCGTTGTGGTCGTCATTCTGCTTGCCCGCACGGCGATGCCGCTTTGAACGAAAGGGAGACATACCATGCCGCTGCAGATCGTCAGAAACGACATTACACATATGCAGGTCGATGCCATCGTCAACGCCGCAAACGCCTCGCTCTCAGACGGCGGCGGGGTGGACGGATGCATCCACCGCGCCGCCGGTCCGGAGCTGCTGGCAGAGTGCAAAGCGCTCGGCGGCTGCGCGACCGGGCACGCGAAGCTCACGAAGGGCTATGCTCTGCCGTGCCGGTATGTCATCCACACGGTCGGCCCGCAATGGTGCGGCGGTGCGCACGGAGAGCGAGAGCTGCTCGCTGCCTGCTACCGGTCGTCGCTTGCGCTCGCGCTGGAGTACGGCTGTGCGTCGGTCGCGTTTCCGCTCATCGCCTCCGGTGTTTACGGGTTTCCGAAGGATCTGGCGCTCAGGACGGCGATCGACGCCATCGGCGATTTCCTGCTTGCGCACGATATGACCGTCTACCTCGTCATCTTTGACCGCAAGGCGTATCAGATCGGCAGCAAGCTGTTTGCAGACATCACGGCATATATTGACGACCGCTATGCCGCGGCACATTCGGATGAGCGCCAAGCGCGTCAGCGCCGCATGGAGGCGTATCCGGTCTGCGCTGCATCCGTGTGTATGCAGGCGGATGCAGCGCCGGCACCGCGCGCCGGCGGAGCGCAGCACCCAGGCACGCTCAAAGACGCACTCGAGCAGCTCGATGAGAGCTTTTCCGAGATGCTCCTGCGCAAGATCGACGAGCGCGGCATGACGGACGCGCAGTGCTACAAAAAGGCGAACATCGACCGCAAACTCTTTTCGAAGATCCGCTCGGACAAGGGTTATAAGCCTTCCAAGCCGACGGTCATCGCCTTTGCCATCGCTCTGGAGCTGCCGCTTAATGAGCTGCAGGATATGCTTCGCAAGGCGGGTTTTGCGCTCTCGCATTCGAATAAGTTTGATATCATCGTGGAGTTTTTCGTCGCGCATGGCAACTACAACGTCTTTGAGATCAACGAGGCGCTGTTTGCGTTTGATCAGAGCCTGATCGGCGCGTGACGCAGCGTGTCCGGAAAATGTCGCCTGCCATGCGACCGGACAAAGCGCATACTGTCGTAAGATATGACTGTAAGGCAAAGCCAAACAGTCATATTTTTTATACGGAGGTATGCAGCATGAAAAAGAACCTGACGGAGATCGTATTCATCCTCGACCGCAGCGGCTCTATGTCCGGCTTGGAGGCGGACACCGTCGGCGGGTTCAACGCCATGATCGCAAAGCAGAAAAGAGAGCCCGGTGAGGCGCTGATCTCGACGGTGCTCTTCGACGATGAGAGCGTTGTCATCCACGACCGTGTACCGGTGCAGAATATCGCACCGATGACAGAGCGGGATTACTATGTGCGCGGCTGCACGGCACTGCTCGATGCCATCGGCGGTGCGATCCACCACATCGGTAACGTCCACAAGTACGCAAGAACCGAGGATGTACCGGAGCACACGCTCTTTGTCATCACGACCGACGGTATGGAAAACGCCAGCCGCCGCTATGACAGCGAACGGGTCAAACAGATGATCGAACGGCAAAAGACGTGTCACGGCTGGGAGTTTTTGTTCCTCGGCGCGAATGTCGACGCCGTCGAGACGGCGGGGCGCTTCGGCATCGGCGCGGATCGCGCGGTCAACTACCACGCCGACCGCGCGGGCATGCAGCTCAACTATGAGGTGCTGAGCGAGGCAGTGTCCGCCGTGCGCTGCAGTGCGCCGCTGGGTGCAGCATGGAAGGAGCGCATCGACGAGGATTTCCGTGCCAGAAAGCACGGCGGGAAACGCTGAGCCCGCTCTGCGGCGCAAAATGCACGCAGCCGCCGGATTTTTTCCGGCGGCTGCACCGCTTCTTTCCGGCACACGCTTGCGCAACGGGTGCAAAGGCGGTATGATAGATGCACCGATATTGAAAAACGGAGGAGAAACTATGAACATTGCTGTCATCACCGGCGCATCTGCCGGCATCGGCCGTGAGCTTGTCTACGCTGTGGACAAGGACGCGGAATATGACGAGATCTGGGTCATCGCCCGCAGAAAAGAGCGGCTCGAGGAGCTGCGCGGCAAGTGCCGCAATCCCATCCGGCCGATCGCGCTCGACCTCTCGGATCTGAGCAGCATCGACGCCTATCAGGCGCTGCTCGAGCAGGAGCAGCCCGAGATCCGCATGCTGGTCAACGCCGCCGGCTGCGGCGTGTTCGGCCCGTTTGCAGAGGCGGATCGCAAGAAGCTCATCTCGAGCGCACAGCTCAACTCGCTCGCACTCACGGGTATGTGCCACGCGAGCCTGCCGTATATGCATTCCGGCAGCAATATCATCAACATGGGCTCGAACTCCGCCTGGCAGCCCGTGCCGTTTCAGGCGGTGTACGGCGCGAGCAAGAGCTATGTTCTGAGCCTTTCCCGCGCGCTCGGCCGTGAGCTGCGTCCGCAGGGCATCCATGTCATGTGTGTCTGCCCCGGCTGGATCAAGACGGAGTTCCAGCAGGTCGCGCACCATGATGAGTTCATCCGCTACGTGGATAAGTGGTATGGCCCCGATGAGGTGGCGGCGCAGGCCATGAAGGATCTCAAGAAGAAAAAGAGCGTCTCCATTCTCGGTCACCCTGTGCGCCGTCAGGTGCGTCTGGTCAAGCTCCTGCCGGTGGATACCGTCATGGACATCTGGTGCAAGCAGCAGGGCATTGAGTGAACGCGGCTTTCCGTTGATGATGTACTAACCCCCAGCCTGTCTGCATACACTTCTGTTATCGGGGGTGATGTGCATGAAACGCTGGAAGGTTTACGGCTGTGCGGCGGTGTTTCTGTTGCTGACGGCGGTGAAGATGATCGCACCGGCGGCGGCTTCGGATGCGCGCGCGGTGCTCGTTCCGGCCATCGGTGCGGACGATGATTACCGCGCCGTATTCGCCGAGATCCGCAGTGCGTTTTCGACCGCACGGGTGGGGGAGCAGGATGCGCGGCTGCAGCCGTATCTGCCGGAGGTGGATATGTCCGCATGGGTGACGCCCGCGCCCGAGCCCACGCCGACACCGACACCGCAGCCGACTCCTGAGCCGACGCCGGAACCGACGCAGAGCCCGGAGCTGCAGGCCGCCTTCGCCGCGCGCGAGGCGTTTCTCGACGCGCAGGCGGTCTATTCCGGCTATGCCGTCCCGGCGAACGTCAGCTATGCGGTCAGCGAGCTGCCGTTTGCGCACGGCTCTCCGGTCGCGGGCTACACCTCGTCCGGCTTCGGCTACCGGCTGCACCCGCTGGAAAACAAGGTAAAATTTCACTACGGCACAGACTTCGCGGCCAATTCCGGCACGACGGTCTGTGCCTTTGCTGACGGCACGGTGCTCGCCGCCGGGCAGAGCGAGGGGTACGGCAACTATGTCAAGCTCGGTCATGCGGGCGGCTATGCAACGCTCTACGGTCACTGCAGCAAGCTGCTCGTGCGCGCCGGTGAGACGGTGACGCTCGGTCAGCCGATCGCGCTCGTCGGTGCGACCGGCAAGGCGACCGGACCGCACCTGCACTTCGAGCTCATGCACGACGGGTATTATTATAACCCGGAGTTTTACCTTGCCGCATGAAGCGCTGCCACTTTTCACTCGAGGTGCGCCCGGGGGCAGTCGTGCTGCTCTCCGGGCTGTATTTTTTGCTGCCACTGCGCTGGTGTGCGCGTCTGGCGCTGACCGTGACGGTGCACGAGCTCGGGCACGTCGCGGCGCTGATCTTGTGCGGCGCGCAGGTCTGCGGTCTGCGCATGGAAGGCTGCGGTCTTGTGCTGCGGTGCACGCCGCCGGAGGGCGCGCTGCGCACGGTCACGGCGGCGCTGGCAGGCCCGGCCGCCGGTGCGGGGCTGTTTTGCATTCTGTGCGGGCTTGGCTATACTGCGTGTGCGGAGCTGAGTCTGCTCTTTTCGTGTGTGAATCTGCTGCCGGTGCTGCCGCTTGACGGAGGGCGCGCGCTGTATGCCGCGCTCTCGGCTCTGGCGGGGGAGCGTGCGGCGGAGCGGACGCTCGACGTGCTCGGCCTGGTGCTGCCGGTCGCGCTCATGGTGCTCGGCCTGGCACTGTTTGCGCGCGGATTCGGACTCGCGCCGGGGGTGTTCGGCGCGTGGCTGGCACTTTTGCAGCCGGGAATGACTTGCCAAGGCGCACAACATGATGTAAAATACTCCTACTATCAAATGTAGGAGTGTAGTATGGATCAGCGATTGGAACGCATCCTGCCGCGCGTGCAGAAGCCCGCGCGCTATACCGGCGGCGAGTACCGCCAGATCATCAAGGACAAGGCAGAGGTGGACCTGCGCCTCGCTTTTTGCTTCCCGGATATTTATGAGATCGGCATGTCGAACATCGGCATGCGCATCCTCTATGCCACAATGAATCAGATGCCCGGCGTCTGGTGCGAGCGTGTGTTTGCCCCGTGGGGCGATATGGAGCAGGAGATGCGCAAGGCCGGCATCCCGCTCTACGCGCTCGAGAGCGGCGACCCAGTGAGCGATTTTGACGTTGTGGCGTTTTCCCTCGGCTATGAGATGGCGTATCCCGCCGTACTCAATATGCTCGACCTCGCCGGCATCCCGCTGCGCAGTGCCGACCGTCCGGAGCTGACGCCGCTGGTCACGGCGTGCAGCAACCCCGAGCCGATGGCACCGTTTTTCGATCTCATGATCATCGGTGAGGGCGAGGAGGTCAATAACGAGGTGCTCGAACTGTTCCGGCAGGCGCGGAAGTCCGGCTGGAGCAAGACGCAGTTTCTCGAGGCAGCAGCCGGGATCCAGGGGGTGCTCGTCCCGTCGTTTTACGTTCCGCACTGGAATCCGGACGGCACGCTGCACGACCTGACGCCGACGCATGGCGCGCCGGCGCGCGTGACCAAGCGCATCATTCAGGATCTGGACGCCTGCTATTATCCGACCGATCCCATCGTCCCGAGCACGGAGATCGTGCACGACCGCGTGAACGTGGAGCTCTTTCGCGGCTGCATCCGCGGCTGCCGTTTCTGTCAGGCGGGGTATGTCTATCGCCCGGTGCGCCCGCGCAAGCCGGAGACGATCATCCGCCAGGGCATCGAATCGCTCAAAAACACCGGCTATCAGGAGGCGACACTGCTCTCGCTCTCGAGCAGCGATTACCGCCCGCTCGACGAGGTGTGCGACGGGCTGCTGGAATACTGTGAGCCGCGCAGCATGAGTCTCGCGCTGCCGTCGCTGCGTGCGGACAACTTCTCCATGGACATCATGAGCCGCCTGCAGAAGGTGCGCAAGGGCGGCCTGACCTTCGCGCCCGAGGCCGGCACGCAGCGCCTGCGCGATGCGATCAACAAAAACGTGCGCGAGGAAGATCTGCTCCATTCCTGCCGCGTCGCCTTCGAGGGCGGCTGGAACGGCATCAAGCTCTACTTCATGCTCGGTCTGCCGACGGAGACGGATGAGGACGTGCTCGGCATCGCGGAGCTGGCCAATCAGGTGCTGCACACGTGGCGTATGTACGCGACGAACAAGGCGCGCGGCGTGCGCATCACGGTCAGCACGTCCTGCTTCGTGCCGAAGCCGCACAGCCCCTTCCAGTGGGAGCAGCAGGTGACGATGGACGAGTACAAACGCAAGGTCAACCTCCTGCGTGAAAACATCAAGGCCAGGAACGTGACCTACAACTGGCACGATCCGGATACGAGCTTTGTCGAGGCCGTGCTCTCACGCGGTGACCGGCGCATTGCCGACGTGATCGAGGAGGTCTGGCGCCGCGGCGGAAAGCTCGAGGCATGGGGCGATTACTTCTCGTTCGAGCGCTGGATGTCCGCCATGGATGCCTGCGGCGTCGATCCGATGCGCTACGCCTGCCGCGAGCGCGGCAAGGATGAGTTCCTGCCGTGGGACATCGTGGATATGGGCGTGCGCCGCGCACACCTGTGGCACGAGCGTGAGCAGGCGTATAAGGCTGAGCTCTCGCCCGACTGCCGCAAGCAGTGCACCGGCTGTGGTGCGCTCTCACTCATGACGGAAGGAGGCAAGTGCGATGCCTGAAAAGCTCAGACTGCGGTTTGAAAAGACCGGCCGCGCGATCTATATCTCGCACCTTGACCTCATGCGCACGATGCAGCGCGTGTTTCTGCGCGCCGACTGCCCGCTGAAGTACTCCGAGGGCTTTAACCCCCACGCGATCATTTCCATCCTGCTGCCGCTGTCCGTCGGCGTAGGGAGCGTGTGCGAGCTGATGGATTTTCAGCTGCGCGAGGACGTGGATCTCGCCGCGCTTCCCGAGCGGCTCACGGCGGTCATGCCCGAGGGTATCCGCGCGCTCGAGACATATCCGGCCGGACGCAAGGTGCGCGAGCTCAAGTGGCTGCGTGTGACCGGCCGCTATGAATACGACCGTGCAGATTCTGCTGAGATGGCGCGAAAACTCAGCGCGTTCTATGCGCGCGACGCCATCGTCATCACCCGCAAGACCAAGCGCGGGGAGGGACAGATGGACATCGTGCCCGCGATCGCGGAGCTGCACATCCGCCCGGAGGAGACATGCGTGACGGTCGAGGCCGTCGTCTCCGCGCAGGAGCCGACGCTCAACCCCGACCACCTCGTCGCGGCGCTGCAGCAGCTCGCGCCGGAGCTGGCGCCGGATTTTGTGGCCTTTACCCGGCAGGAGGTTTATACGGAAGATATGCAAATTTTCCGCTGAAAACACTTGCAATCGCGGAAAAGATGTGCTATCATCTTATGGCTTGTGCGAAACAGTGTTTCGCAAGATAACGACGGTCCGCTGCCGAGACCGGCTCTGTCCACCGGTATGAACGTCTGATAAAGGAAGGATTTCATTATGGATCTCATCAAAACTCTGACCGCGCAGTACATGAAACCCGAGCTGCCGGCCATGCGCGTCGGCGACACCGTGCGTGTCACTGTCCGCGTCAACGAGGGCAACCGTGAGCGTACGCAGGCCTTCGAGGGCACCATCATCGCCAAGAAGCACGGCGGCATCAACGAGACGATCACCGTCCGCCGCATCTCCTACGGTGTCGGCTGCGAGAAGGTTTTCCCGGTGCACTCTCCCACGATCGTGTCCGTCGATACCGTTCGCCGCGGCAAAGTCCGCAGAGCCAAGCTGTACTACCTGCGCGACCGCGTGGGCAAGAGAGCCAAGGTCAAAGAGCTTATCTAAGTGGATACTGCAAAAAAGAGGCTTCGGCCTCTTTTTTGCATTTTCCGGGCAGTTTCACGGTGCGGTGTGAAAAGAATTCACACAATTATGGTTGCCGAAAACGGGTCTGAGCGTGTATAATGTAGTTTACGAATTTTTGACACCGAGGTATTGAGAAATGGACAGCAAAAATCCCAGCGGCGCCAATGCCCGCGCCGAAGTGTATGACTGGATCCAGTGCATCATCTTTGCGCTGGTTTTCTGCGTGCTTCTGTTTGTGTTTGGCGCGCGCATGGTCAACGTTGTCGGACACTCCATGGTGCCGACGCTTGAGCAAAACGACAAGGTCATCATCTCCAACCTGTTTTATCACCCCAAGCAGGGGGATATCGTTGTGCTGCGCAAGCAGACGCTCATGGATGAGCCCATCGTCAAGCGCATCATTGCGACCGAGGGGCAGACTGTGGACATCGACTTTGACGACGGTGTCGTCTATGTGGACGGCAAGGCGCTCGACGAGCCGTATGTGAACGCGCCCGTGCACGACCGTGAAAACTTTGAGGGCAAGATCACAGTGCCGAAAGGCAGTGTGTTCGTCATGGGCGACAACCGTAATGCTTCCACCGACAGCCGCGACGCGCGTCTCGGCTGCGTGGACACACGCTATATCATGGGCAGGGTGTATTTTACGCTCTTCCCGGTCAAGAATATCGGAGTTGTGAAATAATATGGCGCAGGATTTTGAGAAACTGAATATACAGTGGTTTCCGGGGCATATGACCAAGGCGCAGCGCATGATCGAGGAGCACATGAAGCAGGTCGACGCCGTGTGCGAGATCCTGGATGCGCGCATCCCGATGGCAAGCCGCAACCCGGACATTGACCGTCTTGCGGGCGATAAGCCCCGCATCGTCGTGCTCAACCGCACCGACCTCGCCGACCCGAAGGCAACGGCGCGGTGGCGCGCTGCTTTTCAGTGGCAGGGCATGACCGTGCTCGAGACCGACAGCCGCAGCGGCAAGGGCGTCAACGGCTTTTCCGGTGCGGTGCGCACGGCACTGCACGATAAGATCGAGGCGTATGCCGCCAAGGGGCAGGTCGGGCGCGCGATGCGTGTCATGGTGCTCGGCATCCCGAATGTGGGCAAATCCACGTTTATCAATAAGGTGGCGCGGCGCAAGGCAGCCGCCGCCGGCGACCGGCCGGGCGTCACGCGCGGCAAGCAGTGGATCACAGTCGATCAGGGACTGGAGCTGCTGGACACGCCGGGTATCCTCTGGCCGCGCTTTGACAGTCAGGAGGTCGGCGAGCTGCTGGCCATCACCGGTGCGATCAAGGCTGAGGTGCTCGACCGCGAGACGCTGGCGGCAAACTTCATGCTCCGGCTCGCAAAGTTTTACCCCGACGCGGTGGAGCAGCGCTATAAGTTCCGCCCGGACCCCGCGTGCAACGGCTTCGAGCTGCTGGAGCAGGCGGCGAAAAAGCGCGGCTTTCTCATCTCCGGCGGGGAGTATGACCTCGAGCGCATGGCGGGTGTTCTGCTCGATGAATACCGCGGCGGCAAGCTCGGCCGCATCACGCTTGAGATGCCGGAGGCGGAAGCATGACGCAGGTCGATTTGTGGACACTGGAGGCAGAGCTCTGCACACCCGATACGCAGCCGCTGTGCGGCGTGGATGAGGCCGGGCGCGGTCCGCTTGCAGGGCCGGTGTGCGCGGCGGCGGTGATGCTGCCGCCGGGACTGGTGATCCCGGGGCTGAACGACTCCAAAAAGCTCTCGGAGAAAAAGCGTGAGGCGCTCTATGACACCATCCGCGCGCAGGCACTCAGCTACGGCATCGCGTTTGCGACCGTGGAGGAGATCGAGGAATACAACATCCTCGGTGCAACGTTTCTGGCCATGAACCGCGCCATCGCGCAGCTTGTGCCGCAGCCGGGGCTTGCACTCATCGACGGCAACCGCAGCACCGGCATCACCGTGCCGAGCCGCTGCGTCGTCGGCGGCGACGGCAAGTGCGCCGATATTGCGGCAGCCTCCGTGCTCGCGAAGGTCACGCGTGACCGCTATATGCGCGACATGGCGCAGACTTACCCGCAGTACGGATTTGAAAAGCACAAGGGCTACGGTACGGCGGCACATTACGCTGCCATCCGGGAATATGGGGCGTGTCCCATCCACCGGCCGTCGTTCCTGAAGAAGATGCACTGATATGGCCGGTGCAGTCAGGGGAACGCGCGGTGCGTGGGGTGAGGATTACGCGGCGGCCTACCTGCGCCGGCACGGGTATCGCATCCTTACGCGCAACTACAGCTGCCGCTTCGGCGAGATCGATATCATCGCCTCCGACCGGCACTATGTCGTGTTCGTGGAGGTGAAGCTGCGCGCGTCCGACCGGTTCGTGCGCGCAGGCGCGTATGTGACACCGGCAAAGCAGGCGCGCATCCGCACGGCGGCATCGCTCTGGCTGGCGGAACATGACACGCCGCTGCAGCCGCGCTTTGACGTGATCGAGATCTACGGCGATGCGGACACGCCGCGCCGCCAGCGCAGGATCAACCAGATAGAAAATGCATTTGAATAATGAGGGATCGGATATGAACTATTTCAGCACAAGAGACCATCAGCACATTGTTTCCGCCGCGCAGGCGATCGCCTGCGGCCTCGCGCCCGACGGCGGCCTGTTCGTGCCGGAGACGCTGCCGGAAGTGTCTGCGCAGCAGCTTCAGGCGCTGTGCGGCATGACGTATCAGCAGCGCGCCGTCGAGATCATGCGCCCGTTTCTGAGCGAGTTTTCCGACGAGGAGCTCGCGCACTTCACTGCCGCAGCCTACGGCAGCCAGTTTGACGATGCGGCCGTTGCGCCGCTGCGCCGGCTCGATGATACTACCGCGTTTCTCGAGCTCTGGCATGGGCCGACCTGCGCGTTCAAGGACATGGCGCTGCAGATCCTGCCGTACCTGCTCACGGCGAGCCTGAAAAAGTGCGGCGAGCAGCGGCAGGTGTGCATTCTCGTCGCCACCTCTGGCGATACCGGCAAGGCCGCCCTGCAGGGCTTCGCCGATGTGCCGGGCACGAAGATCCTCGTGTTTTATCCCTACAGCGGCGTGTCGGAGATCCAGCGCCTGCAGATGGTCACGCAGACCGGCAGCAATGTCGCGGTCAGCGCGGTGCGCGGCAATTTTGACGACGCGCAGACCGGCGTCAAGCAGATCTTCGGTGACAAGGCGTTTGCCGATGCGCTCTCGCAGCGCGGCTGGTTTTTGTCCTCCGCCAACTCCATCAACTGGGGCCGTCTGCTGCCGCAGATCGTCTATTATTTCTCGGCATATTGCGATGCCGTCAACGGCGGTATGATCGCAATGGGCGACAAGCTCAACTTCGTCGTGCCGACCGGCAACTTCGGCGACATTCTCGCCGGCTGGTACGCAAAGCAGATGGGTCTGCCGGTGGGCAAGCTCGTCTGCGCGTCCAACGCCAACAACGTGCTCACGGATTTCATCCGTACCGGCACGTATGATAAAAACCGTCCGTTTCACACCACAGCGTCCCCGTCGATGGATATCCTCGTGTCGAGCAACCTCGAGCGGCTGCTCTATTCCCTCTGCGGCAGCGACACGGAGGTCGCGGGCTATATGCAGCAGCTGCGTGAGCAGGGGCGGTATACCGTCTCCGATGCGCTGCTTGCCAAGATCCGCGAGACGTTTGCCGGCGGTTTCTGCAACGACATCCAGACGCGCGAGAAGATCGGCCGCGCGTGGCGCGACCACCGCTATCTGATCGACACGCACACGGCCGTCGCCTACCACGTGCTCGACGAGTACCGCTGCGAGACCGGCTATGCCGCCCCGGCGGTCGTCGTGTCTACGGCGAGCCCCTTCAAGTTCTGCGATCAGGTGCTGCGCGGCATCGGCGGCACGGCTGATGCCTTCGGCCCGGAGCTGATCCGCCGCCTGACCTGCGAGACACAGATCGATGCGCCCGCGCCGCTGACTGGCCTGGATGCGCGCCCGGTGCGCTTCGGCGGCTGTGTGGATCAGTCGCAGATGCTGCACACGGTGGACGAATTCCTGAAATAACGAAAGAATATGTAACGGACGGGGAGACCCGTCCGTCGGGTCAGAACGCCGCACTGCCTTTCTTGGTAAAGGTACTGCAAAACGTCTCATCCTTGCAGGAACAGGTGCCCTGCGTGTTTTTGACCTGAATGTGGTTCGCGTGGCAGCGCTTGCCGTCGGCATTGTAGGCGCAGTTGCTCACATCGCACGCGACATTGTGCTCACAGCAGTCTTTGGTATGGTCGCTCATGATCGTGCCTCCAGATCAGATTCCGGCCTTGCCGGTCAGATCTATTGTGTGCGGCGGGGCGCGAAATATACGGAGGAACGCAAATGGCATTGTATGCGATCGGCGACCTGCATCTGTCATTGGGTGCTGACAAGCCCATGGACGTGTTTGGCGGGCCGTGGGAAAACTATGTGGAAAAGATCCGGCTCGGCTTCTCGGCGCTGCATGACGAGGATGTCTGCGTGCTCTGCGGCGATCTCGCGTGGGGCATGACGATGGAGCAGGCGCTGCCGGATTTCCGGTTCATTGAGGCTTTGCCCGGGAAAAAGATCCTGCTCAAGGGCAACCACGACTTCTGGTGGAGCACGGCAAAAAAAGCCTACGATTTTTTCGAGGCGCATGACATGCACACCATGGATATTCTGAACAATAACTGCTATTTTTATGGTGACTATGCCATCTGCGGCACGCGCGGCTGGTTTTACGAGGAGGCCAAGGGTGAGGCGCATGACCGCAAGATCATGCTGCGCGAGGTCGGCCGGCTCGAGGCGTCGCTCAAGGCGGCGGGCGACAAGACCAAGCTTGTCTTTCTGCACTACCCGCCGAAGTATCTGGGCTATGAGTGCCCGGAGATCTTGGCGCTGCTTGATGCCTACCATGTGCCGCTGTGCTGTTACGGGCATATCCACAGCCGCGGCTGCCGCAGCGCCTTTCAGGGGCTGTATCATGATACGGAGTTTCGGCTGCTGTCGGCGGACTACATTTCCTTTTGTCCGCGCAGGATTCTCCCGTGAAACAGGTGTTGATTTTGAGATGCGAATCTGTTATAGTATTTAGGCATGTTCTTTCATACCAATTTTTATGTACACAAGATACCCGGCGATAAATGATTAGAGGAGGAAATCCAATGAACATCCAGAACATCGAAAAGAAAGAAAAGAATATGGCGACCTTTGAGGTGAAGGTCCCGGCCGACGTGTTTGATAACGCGGTCAACGAAGTATATAAAAAGAACAAGAGCCAGCTCTATGTGGCCGGCTTCCGCAAGGGCAAGGCACCGCGCGCCGTCATCGAGGGCATGTACGGCAAGGACGTGTTCTATCCCGAAGCCATCGAGACGCTGGCGCAGGAGGCTTTTGAGGCCGGCCGTGCCGAGTGCGGCTTTGAGTGCGTCGGCGCGCCCAGCCTGCTCGATCAGCAGATCAACGACGACAAGGAGCTCATCTACACCTTTGAGGTCGCCGTCTATCCCGAGGTCGTCCTCGGCCAGTACAAGGGCCTTGAAGTCCCCCAGAATCATGAGACGTTCGACGAGAGCAAGGTCGACGAGGAGATGTTGAATGTCCAGAAGCGCAACGCCCGTCTGATCGACGTTGAGCGCGAGGCGAAGCTGGGCGACCACACCACGATCGATTTTGCCGGCTTCATCGACGGTGAGCAGTTCGACGGCGGCACGGCCGAGAACTATGACATCGAGCTTGGCTCGAACACGTTCGTGCCCGGCTTTGAGGAGCAGATCGTCGGCATGAAGGCCGGCGACGAGCGCGACGTCGTCGTCACCTTCCCCGAGAACTATGTTGCGGAGCTGGCCGGCAAGGAGGCCACCTTCAAGGTCACCGTCAAGAGCGTCAAGGAGCCTGAGCTGCCGGAGCTGGACGACGAGCTGGCGAAGGACATCTCCGACTACGAGACCATCGCCGAGTACCGCGACCATGTCCGTGAGGATCTGGAAAAGCAGTTCAACGAGGAGCAGGAGTCCGATTACGCGACCCGCCTCATGAAGGCTGCCGTTGACAACATGACCGTTGAGATCCCCGAGCCCATGGTTCTGGCCAAGCTCGATGAGCAGCTGCGCAACTACATCTCCACCATGGGTGTCAGCCCCGAGCTCACCCGTGAGCAGGTGCTCGCCTCCATGGGCCTCGACGAGAAGACCTTCCAGGAGATCATGCGCCCGCAGGCCATGTTTGAGATCAGCACCGATCTGCTGCTCGATGCGATCGTCAAGGCCGAGAACATCGAGCTCGACGAGGGCGAGCTCGACGAGATGTACCAGAAGATGGCCGACGAGTACAAGATGGAAGTCGACCAGATCAAGCAGTATGTCGACGAGAAGATCATCGTTCTGGATATGAAGCGCCGCAAGGCTGCCCAGCTCATCCGCGACACCGCGGTGGACAAGGAGCCCGAGGTGAAGGAAGAGCCCGCTGAGGCCAAGGAAGAGGCAGCCGAGTAATTCCCCGAAAGCTGTTTGGATTCCGGGCAGAACGGTTATGCTCTCTTGGATAAGCGAAACACCGAAAGGAGCGTACCATGAGTTTAGTACCGTACGTTGTCGAGCAGACCTCCCGCGGGGAGCGCTCGTATGACATTTTTTCCCGCCTGCTCAACGACCGCATCATCATGCTGTCCGAGGAGGTCAATGACACCACCGCCAGCCTGATCGTGGCGCAGCTGCTGTATCTGGAGGCGCAGGATCCCGATAAGGACATCCAGTTTTATATCAACAGCCCCGGCGGCAGTGTGACTGCGGGTCTCGCCATCTATGACACCATGCAGTACATTAAGGCGGATGTTTCCACCATCTGTGTCGGCCTGGCTGCGTCGATGGGCGCGTTTCTGCTCTCGTCCGGCGCGAAGGGCAAGCGTCTGGCGCTGCCGAACTCGGAGATCATGATCCATCAGCCATCCGGCGGCAGTCAGGGTCAGTGCACGGACATTCAGATCCAGGCACGGCAGATCCTGCGCATCAAGGATCGCCTCAATCACATCCTCGCGGACAACACCGGCAAGCCGGTCGAGACCATCGCCGAGGACTGCGAGCGCGATAACTTCATGACCGCAGAGGAAGCACAGGCCTACGGTCTGGTGGACAAGGTCATCTATAAGCGATAATCTGTCAGGGGAGGGAACCGCCGTTCCCTCCCTGTTTCAAATGTAGAAAATGTGAGGTTTTTATGGCCAGAAATGACGAAAAGAAGAGCGTGCGCTGCTCTTTTTGCGGGAAACCGCAGTCGCTGGTAAACCGGCTCGTTGCCGGTAACGGCGTCTATATCTGCGATGAGTGCGTGCGCCTTTGCATGAGCATCATCGACGAGGGCTATGAGCCCGAGAGCGTCTCTACGGCACAGGTCACGCTCCGGCGCGACCAGCTGCCGAAGCCGGCTGAGATGCGTGCGACGCTCGATGACTATATCATCGGCCAGGACCGTGCCAAGGTGGTGCTGTCCGTGGCGGTGTATAACCACTATAAGCGCATCCTGCGCGGCGATCAGGACAGTGACGTCGAGCTGCAAAAGAGTAACGTCCTGCTCATCGGACCGACCGGCAGCGGTAAGACGCTCTTCGCCCAGACGCTGGCCAAGATGCTCGACGTGCCGTTTGCCATTGCGGATGCGACCACGCTCACCGAGGCCGGCTATGTCGGTGAGGATGTGGAGAACATCCTGCTCAAGCTGCTGCAGGCGGCGGATTTTGACGTCGAGCGTGCGCAGCGCGGCATTATTTATATCGACGAGATCGACAAGATCGCCCGCAAGAGCGAGAACACGTCCATCACGCGCGACGTCTCTGGCGAGGGCGTGCAGCAGGCACTGCTCAAGCTGCTTGAGGGCACGGTCGCAAACGTCCCGCCGCAGGGCGGACGCAAGCACCCGCAGCAGGAGTTTATTCAGGTCGATACGACGAACATCCTCTTCATCTGCGGTGGCGCGTTTGACGGCGTGGATAAGATCATCGAGCGCCGCATGGACAAAAAGTCCATGGGCTTCGGCGCCGAGATCCAGAGCGCCAAGGAGCGCAACCTGACCGAGATCATGAAGAATGTGCAGCAGCATGATCTGCTGAAGTTCGGCATCATCCCGGAACTGATCGGCCGCATGCCGGTCATCACGGCGCTGGCGAGCCTCAGTCGTGAGGATATGGTGCGCATTCTCAAAGAGCCCAAAAACGCCCTGACCAAGCAGTATCAGGCACTGATGCAGTTTGATGACGTTGAGCTGGAATTTGAGGACGAGGCACTGGGCAGAATTGCGGATAAGGCGATCGCGATGGAGATCGGCGCGCGCGGCCTGCGCAGCGTCATGGAGGGCGTCATGACGGATCTGATGTATTCCGTGCCGTCCGACCCGACAATCAGCAAGATCACCATCACCGCAGCGTGCGTGGACGGCACCGAGCCGCCGCGCATCGAGCATCGGGAGCAGTGAGCCGGCGCTGACTGCACCCCTGTACCCCTGAGCGAAAGAGGAATCTGAATGGATAACACAACTTCTATGGATCATGTGGAATTTACCGACCGGCGCAGCCTGCCGATGATGGCGCTGCGCGGCCTGACCGTGTTCCCGGGCATGATGCTGACCTTTGAGGTCGAGCGCAGCATGTCCATCGCGGCGCTGAACATGGCCATGAGTGACGATCAGATCATCTATCTGGTGCCGCAGATCGACATTGCGACGGATATCCCCACCCCGGAGGACGTCTACGGTGTGGGCACGGTCTGCCGCATCAAGCAGATGATGAAGCAGCCCGGCAGCAAGACCGTCCGCGTCATGGCCGAGGGCATCGAGCGCGGCCGGACGCTGGCCGTGCGCACCGATATGCCCTGTTTCGTTGCGGAGGTCGAACCGATGCCGGACGTCGCCGAGCGCAAGACCGCGCGGATCGAGGCGCTCATCCGCCATTGCTGCAACCTGTTTGATGCCTATGTGACCGTGTCCGGCAACATGGCGCCGGAGTCGGTCATCACGGTGCTCGGCAGCACGAACGCCGGCTTTGTGTCGAATTTTATCGCGCAGCACGTATTTCTGCGTCCCGAGCAGAAGCAGGAGCTGCTTGAGCAGACGCGGCCGAGCCGCAGACTCACGCTGCTGTCGAAAATGCTTCTGCATGAGACGAGTGTGCTCGGCCTGCAGCATCAGCTTGAGGAGGCGGCGCAGGACCGTCTCAACCAGACGCAGCAGGAGTATCTGCTGCGCGAGCAGATGAAGATCATTCAGGCAGAGCTCGGCGAGGCGGACGATCCCGACTCCGAGAGCACCGCCTATCGGGAGAAGATCCAGGCGCTGCACCTGCCGGAGGAATCCGAGCAGCGCCTGCTCAAGGAAGTCGACCGGCTCAAAAAGCAGCCGTTCGGCTCGTCGGAGGCGTCCGTCATCCGCAATTATCTGGACATCTGCCTCGAGATGCCGTGGAACACCCGCACCGAGGAGCGGCTCGATGTGCGCGCCGCGCGCAAGGTGCTCGATGATGAGCATTTCGGCCTCGAAAAGGTCAAGGACCGCATCACGGAATATCTGGCCGTGCGCCAGCTCGCGCCCGATGTCAAGGGCGGCGTGCTGTGTCTGGTCGGCCCTCCGGGCACGGGCAAGACGAGCATCGCCATGAGCATTGCCCATGCCACGAACCGCAAGCTCTCGCGCATCTCCCTCGGCGGCGTGCACGATGAGGCGGAGATCCGCGGTCACCGCAAGACGTACGTCGGTGCGATGCCCGGCCGCATCATCAATGGCCTCACGATCGCCGGCAGCATGAATCCTGTCATGGTGCTTGACGAGATTGACAAGCTCGGCAGCGACTACCGCGGAGACCCGTCCTCGGCGCTGCTCGAGGTACTCGACGCGGAGCAGAACGATCATTTCCGGGATAACTTCATGGAGATCCCGGTCGACCTGTCGGACGTGTTTTTCGTCCTCACGGCAAACACGCTCGACACCATCCCGCGCCCGCTGCTCGACCGCATGGAGGTCATTGAGCTCTCGAGCTATACCGATGAGGAAAAGCTCCAGATCGCAAAGCAGCACCTGCTGCCCAAGCAGCGCAAAAAGCACGGTCTCAAGCAGGCGCAGCTGCGTGTGAGTGATGATGCCATCCGCGAGATCATCACGCTCTATACGCGCGAATCCGGTGTGCGTGTGCTTGAACGCAATCTTGCCGCCGTCTGCCGCAAGACCGCCAAGCGCATCGCGCTCGGCGAGTGCAAGAGCGTGCAGCTGCGCGCCGGCAGTGTGGCCAATTATCTTGGTCCCGCGCGCTACGAGCCGGAGCGTGTCTATGCGCAGGACGAGGTCGGCCTTGTGCGCGGCCTTGCGTGGACGTCCGTCGGTGGGGAAGTACTCGATGTCGAAGTCGCCGTGCTCGACGGCACGGGCAAGCTCGAGCTGACCGGCAACCTCGGCAATGTCATGAAAGAGTCGGCGCAGGCCGCCGTCACCTATATCCGCAGCCGTGCACAGCTGCTCGGCATCGACCCGGAGTTTTATAAGAACAAGGATATCCACATCCACTTCCCGGAGGGCGCCGTGCCGAAGGACGGTCCGTCAGCCGGCATCACGATCTGCATCGCGGTCATCTCCGCGCTCACGAACACGCCCGTGCGCCGCGACCTCGCCATGACGGGCGAGATCACGCTGCGCGGCCGTATCCTGCCGATCGGCGGCCTGAAGGAAAAGACGATGGCTGCCATGCGCATCGGCATCACGACGGTCATCATCCCGCGTGAGAACGAAAAGGATCTGGAAGAGATCGACCCGACCGTGCGCAGCGCGCTCAAGTTCGTCACGACCGACCATGTGGACAAGATCCTCGATGTTGCGTTCGGCCGCCGGTTCGCTGCGGCCGTCAAGGCGGCGCATTCCGACGCGCACGCCGATACCGCGAACGTCAATCTGCGCCAGTGAGGTGAGCATATGCCGACCCTAAACCTGAATAAGGCGGAGTTTCTCAAGTCCGCCGTCAGCCCGTCCGGCTTTCTGGCGGCTGACCTGCCGTGCATCGTCTTTGCTGGCAAGTCAAACGTCGGTAAGTCCTCGGTCATTAACCGCCTGCTCAACCGCAGAAATTTTGCCCGCGTTGGCTCGCAGCCCGGTAAGACCGTCCATGTCAATTACTTCTGCATCGACCGCCGTGCGTACTTTGTCGACCTGCCGGGCTACGGCTATGCCAGCGTTGCCAAAACGGAGCGCGACCGCTGGGGTAAGCTCATGGAGGATTTCTTCGCTGACCCTGCGCGCATCACGCTCGGCGTCATGATCGTCGACGCCCGCCACAAACCCACGGCGGATGATGAGACGATGGCCGCGTGGTTCCATTCCACCGGCTGCCCGATGGTCGTCGTGGCCAACAAGTGCGACAAGCTCAAAAAGTCGGAGATCGAGCCGAATCTCGCGCGCATCCGCGAGACCCTGCTGCTGCCGGATGACGCGGTGCTCCTGCCGTTTTCGGCGGAGAAGGGCACCGGGCGCGAGGCGCTGCTTGGAGAGATCCTGCGTGCCGTCGGCTGAATCAGAAACGCTGTGCAGAGCGTGCGATTGCGCGCTCTGCACTTGTTTTTTCGGCGGGGACTTGCTATAATGCAATTTTGTAGGAATGGGAGGTGCGTGCGTGAACACACTGCAATCGATCTGGCACGGGCTGGACTGGTCATATCTGCTCAATATCGTGCTGTCGGTCGTTCCGGCGCTGCTGTGCATCACGTTTCACGAGGTGTCGCACGGCTGGGTCGCGTATCGCCTCGGCGATCCGACGGCGAAGGACGCCGGGCGTCTCACGCTCAACCCGCTCAAACATATCGACATGATGGGTCTGCTGATGATGGTCGTGTTCAAGTTCGGCTGGGCGAAGCCCGTACCGGTGAACATGATGCGCTTTCGCAATCCCAAGCGCGGCATGGCGCTTACGGCGCTGGCAGGACCGGCGTCCAATGTGCTGCTCGCGCTGGTGTTTCTGTTTTTATACGGCCTGCTGTACCGGGCGCTGTATTCGGTGCAGTTTCTGCTGGACATGATCTGGCTGACGGCGTACATCAGTCTGGCGCTGGCTATTTTCAATATCATCCCGGTCTCGCCGCTCGACGGGTCGAAGGTGCTCTTTGCGCTGCTGCCCGACGCGGCCTATGCAAAGCTCATGCGCTATGAGCGCTACGGGATGATCCTGCTGCTCGTGCTGGTTGCGAGCGGCGTGCTCGGCAAGCCGCTCACCACGGTGACGGAGGCCGCGTTTGACAAACTCTTTGTATTTGCGGAGTGGGGCTATGAACTTATCGGCATCTTCGGCTAAGCCGGGCGATCCAACTTATTTTCTCGAGGGCATCATCCATGACAAGAGCGAGATGGCGGATTTTGAAGGTCCGCTGAGTCTGATCCTGCTGCTGCTGTCGAAGAATAAGATCGAGATCCGCGACATCAAGATCTCGGACATCCTCGATCAGTATCTGGAGTACCTCAACGCCATGGAAAAGCTCGATCTCGAGATCGCGAGCGAGTTTGTGCAGATGGCGTCGTATCTGCTCTATATCAAGACGCGTATGCTTCTCACCGAGGAGAAGGAGGTCACGGAGCTCGAACAGCTCATCGCCTCGCTCGAGCAGCTCAAGTGCAAGGATACGTATGCGGCGGTCAAGACCGTCACGCCGATGCTCGAGGCCGCGGCGCAGACCGGGCTGCACTATCTGTCGCGCCCGCCGGAGCCGCTGCCGAAGGCGGCGGGGGAGTACCGCTACCGCATCGAGGAGGCCGATCTTCTGCGCGCGCTGCTGTCCGTGTTCACGCGCGGCGGCGCAGCGTCGACGGATACGCTGCAGCTGGCAGCGCCCAAGCGCATCATCTACAGTGTGCGCGATAAGTGCCGCACGCTCATTGACGAGCTGCGTGAGCGGGGGAGCATGTCTCTCAATGCGCTCTACGGTCAGTGCGCGAGCCGCAGCGAGATCGTGGCGACCTTTTTGTCCGTGCTCGAGCTGTGCAGTCTCGGCCACCTGATGCTCTCGGAGCAAAACGGTGAATACGTCGCAAGTTTCACGGGCGGCACGACGGACGATATTCTGGAATCCATTGTTGAGTGAGAGTTTTTATGGAACACGATGAATTGCTTTCGGTCATTGAGGCCATCTTATTTGCAGCGGGTGATCCCGTGCCGGCGTCGCGCATCGCGCTCGTCACCGGCGAGCAGACGCAGACGATCATCTCGGCTGCCAAGGACCTTGCTGCGGCGTATGAGGAAAACCGCTGCGGCATGCGTCTGGTGCAGATGAACGATCTGCTGCAGCTTTGCTCCGCCCCGGAGTATGCCGACTACATCCGACGCACGCTCGAGCAGCGCAAGCCGCCTAAACTCTCGCAGCCGGCGCTGGAGGTGCTGGCGATCGTGGCATATTTTCAGCCGGTCACGCGCGCATATGTTGATCAGGTGCGCGGCGTGGACAGCGCCTACACGGTCACGACACTGCTGGAGCGCGGGCTCATTGAGTCCTGCGGCAAGCTCGATGCACCCGGCCGCCCGTCACTGTACCGCACGAGCGCGCTGTTTTTGCGCACCATGGGTATGCAGTCGCTCGACGAGCTGCCTGTGCTTCCGGATCTGTCGTCCGATGAGGGCGCGGAAAAGCTCGAGCAGGCCATCTCGGAGCTGCGCGGCCGCGGCGAACAGATGGAGCTGACCGACACGGAGGAAAAACCGACAGGGGAGTGATGCCGATTGACGGCCCTGTGGATCATCCTGGCGATCGCGCTGGCGCTGACGCTGCTGAATCTGCTGCCGGTCGGCGTGGATGCGGCGTACGCCGAGGGAGCGTTTTCCCTTGCGGCGCGCATCGGTCCGGCGCGGCTGCACCTGCTGCCGAAGGCACCGGATGCAAAGCCCGGGAAGGCAAAAACCAAGAAACCGAAGAAAAAAGCAAAGAAAAAGTCTGCGCCGCCGGACGCGCAGACACTGCTCAAGCTGGCGGAGCTCGGCTTGCAGGCACTCGATCGTCTGCGGCAGAAGCTGCACGTGCGGCTGCTGCGGCTGGTATTTGTGTCCGGTGCGCCCGATCCGTATGACACGGCTCTGACGTTCGGCTGCGTCAACGCCGCACTTGGCGCGCTCACGCCGCTGGCTGAGCGGACGCTGTGCATCGACGAGCGGGACATTCAGACCGGCGTTGATTTTGACGCCGAGCGCCCGCATATCGATGCACGCATCGTCTGCACGATCCGCATCGGGCAGATCGTCGCCGTCGCGCTGATATTCGGCGTCGGATATCTGAAGCAAAAGCTGCAGGCAAAGAAGGCTCGCGCCGCGCGCGCAAAGACCGCGCCGGACACGCAGGAAAGGAAGGTCAGCAATGGATAATCAAATCAGCGCAGTCATGACTGCGACTATGAGCAAGATCAAGGAAATGGTGGACACGAACACCGTCGTCGGCGAACCGATCACGACGCCGGACGATATCACGCTCATTCCGCTCTCCCGCGTCAGCTTCGCCTTTGCCAGCGGCGGGTCGGAGTTTCCGATGAAGGAGAACCAAAACGGCGTCGGCTGCGGCAGCGGTGCAGGCGTCAAGGTCGAGCCGATGGGCTTTCTGATCGTGAAGGACGGCAATGTGCGTATGCTCAACGTCATGCCGCCTGCCTCGAACACGTTTGACCGGCTCATCGACATGACGCCGCAGGTCATTGACCGCATCGACCGGTTCATCGACCAGCGCAAGGCCGACAAAGCATAATCCGCGCCCGGAGCGCCCATAATAAGCACCGCCCGAAACTTCAAAAGGGTGGTGCTTGTTTTGAAACGAACGATATTTGCGCTCCTGTGCGTGCTCGCCATGCTCTTGCCGTGTGCGCCGCGCGCCTATGCCGCCGGGACGGACAATGCGGCACAGGCCGCCATCGTCGTGCATCCCGAGACCGGAACGGTGCTCTATGAAAAGAATGCAGATGCACGCCTCGGCATTGCCAGCACGACGAAGATCATGACGGCGCTCGTCGTGCTCGAGCACTGTGCGCTCGGGGAATCGGTCGAGATCCTGCCGGAATACACGGCGGTCGAGGGCTCGTCGATGTATCTGCGCGCCGGAGAGACGTATACGGTCGAGGAGCTGCTCTACGGCATGATGCTCGTGTCCGGCAATGACGCCGCGCTCGCGCTCGCATGCCACACGGCGGGCTCGGTGCAGGCATTTGCAGACATGATGAACGATAAGGCGCGTGCGCTCGGCATGACCGGCAGCGCCTTTCAAAACCCCAACGGGCTTGATGCCGAGGGGCATTATTCCACGGCGCGCGACATGGCGGCGCTCACCTGTGCGGCCATGGCGAACGATACATTTTGTACCATCGTGGCCACCGAGCGCGCGACTATCGGAGGGCAAACGCTCGTCAATCACAACCGGCTGCTGCGCTGCTATGACGGCGCGATCGGCGTCAAGACCGGCTACACGAAGGCGTCCGGACGCACGCTTGTGTCCTGTGCACAGCGCGGCGCGACGCGCTTTGTCTGCGTGACGCTGTCAGATCCGGATGACTGGAATGATCACACGCGCCTGCTCGACTGGGCGTTTGAAAACTATGCGTATCGCGCCGTCGCCGGAGATACGCCGGTGTATGCCGTTCCGGTGCTCTCCGGCACGGTGCAGGTCTGCGCGGTAGCACCGGAGCGGGAGGCCTATCTGCTCCTGCGTCCGGAGGACACGGTGACGCTCACGGCGGAGCTGCCGCGCTTCGCGTTTGCGCCGGTGCAGCAAGGGACGCGGGCGGGCACGCTGACGGCAGTGGGTCCGGCGGGGCAGAATGTCACGGTGGCGCTGTGCTACCGTGATCCGGCGGCGCTTGACCCAAGCGTGAAGGCCACGCCGTTTGCACGGCTCGGCCGCCTGTGGACGCGCGTCAGCCGGTATTTTTCCGCTTACTATCCTGAATTTTGAGGTGATGACCATGCAGCAGCGGCTGCAAAAGTGCATTTCCGAGGCGGGCGTTGCGTCCCGCCGCGCGGCGGAGACAATGATCTCCGCAGGCCGTGTGACCGTCAACGGCTGCGTTGCACAGCTCGGCGCGCAGGCAGACCCGGAGACCGACGTCATCTGCATTGACGGCCGTCCGCTGCCGTCCAGAGCGCCGAAGCGGTACATAATGCTCAATAAGCCGCGCGGCTATGTCACGACGCTGCATGATGAGCGCGGGCGCAAAACCGTGGCGGATCTTGTGGCATCATTGGGGGAGCGGCTGTACCCGGTCGGGCGGCTGGATCTCGATTCCGAGGGCCTGCTCATCCTGACGAACGACGGCGAGATCGCAAACTGCCTCATGCACCCGTCGCACGAGATCACCAAGACATATGAGGTCGACGTTGCGGGCGGCGATCTTGCAGCGGCAGCAGAGGTCATGCACGCCGTCACGGAGCTGGAGGGCTATCGCGTCCGCCCGGCGGAGGTGACGGTGCTCGCGCCTGACCGCCTGTCCGTCACGATCCATGAGGGACGCAACCGGCAGGTGCGCCGCCTGTGCGCGCTCGCGGGTCTGCGCGTGCTGCGCCTTGTGCGCGTGGCGGAGGGAGAGCTGCGCCTTGGCACACTCGCGCCGCGCCGGTGGCGGGAATTGACCGACAAGGAGGTCGCCTACCTAAAATCGCACCTTTGAGGCGAGGAAGTTTATGCAAGTTTTTCGCGCAAAAGTTGCAGATGTGACTTGCAAAATACCCGGCATTTGCTTAAAATATAAAAACACGCTGCGACATAGCAGCAAAAAATGCGTATTTGCAAGGTGAACATATGGAAATGGATATATTGTCTGTTTTGGAACATAAATTTCCCTCCTTTTCGAAGGGGCAGCGGACGATCGCGCAGTTTATTCTCAAGAACTATGATAAGGCGGCTTTCATGACGGCTGCGCGCCTCGGCGAAGTGACTGGCGTGAGTGAGTCGACCGTCGTGCGCTTTGCGGCCGACCTTGGCTATCGGGGCTATCCCGGCATGAAAAAAGCGCTGCAGGAGATCGTGCGCAACCGCCTGACCTCGGTCGAGCGCATCGAGGCGGCTGAGAGCACCATGGACGGGCATGATGTACTCAAAGCGGTGCTGCGGGTCGACATCAATAACCTTCAGGCCACGCTCGACGAGATCGATCAGGATTACTTCAATCAGGCGGTCGATATGATCCTGTCCGCAAAGCACATCTACATCATCGGCATGCGCACGTCCACGACGCTGGCTGATTTTCTGGCGATCTATCTTAAGCTCCTGCTCGATGACGTCACCGTTGTCAAGGAGATCGCCGCGCGCGAGGTCTATGAGCAGCTGCTGCGCATCGGTGAGGGCGACCTCATCATCGGCATCAGCTTCCCGCGCTATTCCAAGCGCACGATCAGCGCCATGAAGTTTGCGCGCGACCGCGGTGCACGCTGCCTCGGCCTGACGGACGGCAAGGTCTCGCCGCTCAATGAGATCTCGGACGTCTGCCTGTATACGAAAAGTGAGATGGTTTCGTTCCTGGATTCTCTCGTCGCACCGCTGAGCATGATCAACGCGCTCATCATGGCGGTCAGCGCGCGCGACCGTACGCGCACGTTCGAGACCTTCCGGGAGCTGGAGAACGTCTGGAAAGAATACGAGGTGTATGGAACCGTTGAAAGCTGATGTAGTCGTGATCGGCGGCGGTGCGGCCGGGTCCATGTGTGCGCTCACAGCGGCGCAGCGCGGGCTGAGCGTCGTGCTGCTCGAGCCGAACAAGATGCTCGGCAAGAAGCTGCGCATCACCGGCAAGGGCCGCTGCAATGTGACAAATAACTGCGACATCAAAACCGTGCTTGCAAACATCCCCGGTGATGGACGCTTTCTCTACAGCGCGCTCAACCGTTTCGAGCCGCGCGACACGATGGCGCTGTTTGAATCCCTCGGCGTGCCGCTCAAAACCGAGCGCGGCAACCGCGTGTTTCCGGTCTCCGACCGCTCGCACGACATCGCCAATGCGCTTGAGCGCGCCTATGCGCACGCAGGGGGGCGCGTTCTGCACGCCGCTGCGACCGATATTCTGACGCGCGACGGCGCAGTTTCCGCCGTCGTGACCACGGAGGGCACGATTGACTGCGATGCAGCCGTTGTCTGCACCGGCGGCATGTCGTACCCGCTCACCGGCTCGACCGGCGACGGCTATCGCTTTGCGCAGCAATTCGGCCACACGATCACGCCGCTGCGCGCCTCGCTCGTGCCGCTGGAATCCAATGACCCTTGGTGCGCCGAGATGCAGGGCTTTTCCCTGCGCAACGTGACGCTCACGGTCTATGATGAGCACAATAAGCAGGTCTATTCCGACCTCGGCGAGATGCTCTTCACGCATTTCGGTGTCTCCGGCCCGCTGGTCCTGTCGGCAAGCGCGCATATGCGCGACTTCTCGCAGCACAGCTATCGCCTGTCCATCGACCTGAAGCCGGCGCTGGATGAAAAGAAGCTCGACGCGCGCATCCTGCGTGATTTTCAGAAATATGCCAACCGGGACTTTAAGAACGCGCTCTATGATCTTGCGGGTCATGCCATGATCCCGGTGCTCGTGCGCCTGTCCGGTATTCCGGAGGATACGAAGGTCAACACTGTTACGCGCGAACAGCGGCACAAGCTCGTGGAGCTGTTCAAGCACTTCCCGGTCTCCGTGTGCGGTACGCGCCCATTCAGTGAGGCGATCATCACCTCCGGCGGCGTGTCGGTCAAGGAGATCAATCCCCGCACCATGGCATCCAAGCGGATGCCGGGGCTGTATTTTGCCGGCGAGGTGCTCGATCTGGACGCCTATACCGGCGGCTATAACCTGCAGATCGCGTGGAGCACCGGCTATGTGGCCGGCAGCGCCGTCTGCACATAACGAGGAAAGGAAACGAACGTTTTGGATACTCATATTACCGTTGCCATTGACGGCCCCTCCGGTGCCGGAAAAAGTACGATCGCCCGCGCGGCTGCGCGTCGCTTTGGTCTGATCTATGTGGACACCGGCGCGATCTACCGCACCGTCGGTCTTGCCGGAGAGCGCGCCGGCGTGAACTGCTCGGATGCTGATGCCATGCAGGCGCTGCTGCCGGCGCTGCGCATCGAGCTCGTGTATGATGCGGCGGGAGAGCAGCGGATGCTGCTCAACGGCGAGGACGTTTCGGATACGATCCGTCTGCCGGAGGTGTCACTGCTGGCCTCGCGCGTGTCGGCGCTGCCGGTCGTGCGCGCGTTCCTGCTTGATATGCAGCGCAGCCTTGCCCGCACGCACAGCGTCGTTATGGACGGGCGCGACATCGGTACGGTCGTTTTGCCGGATGCCGGGCTGAAGATCTTTCTGTCCGCCTCGGCGGAGTGCCGCGCGCAGCGCCGCTGGCGTCAGCTGCAGGAAAAGGGCATTCAGGAGCCGTATGCCGACGTGCTGCGTGAGCTCGAGCAGCGCGACTATGACGATACGCACCGCGCCATCGCGCCGCTCAAGGCAGCGCCGGACGCTGTGCACATCGACACGAGCGAGCTCACGCTTGAGCAGAGCATCGACGCCGTGTGCGCAGCAGTCCGCACGCGCTTCGGACTGGAGGCGGACGCATGAGAGAGCTGCGCGTCGCCAAGTCTGCCGGTTTTTGCTTCGGCGTCAGCCGCTCGGTCAAAATGGCCGAGGAGATGCTCGCGGCCGAGGCGAACTGCTACAGCCTCGGCGAGCTGATCCATAACGACGACGTTGTGCAGCACCTGCGCTCAGAGGGGCTCACGGTCGCGGACGGACCGGAGCAGATCCCGCAGGGCGCGTCGGTCATCATCCGATCCCACGGCGTCAGCCGTGCGGAGTTTGAGGCCGTGCAGCGCACGGGCGCGACGGTGTATGACGCGACCTGCCCGAAGGTCAAGCGCATCCATGAGATCGTGGCGGAGGCCTCCGCTGAGGGGCGGCAGCCGGTCATCATCGGAGCCGCCGACCACCCGGAGGTGCGTGCGATCTGCGGCTGGTGCACATCCCCAATTGTGGTCAATGACGCCTCACAGCTCGCCGCGCGTATCGCTGACGGCACCATCGACTGTGCAAAACCGCTGACTGTTGTTATCCAGACGACCCAAACGCAAGAAAAACTGCTGGAATGTCAGAAAATTATAAAAAAAGAGTGTACAAACGCCAAATTGTTTGATACAATATGTGGTGCTACGTTTACACGTCAGACAGAGGCCGCGCAGATGGCCCGCAACTGCGATGCAATGGTCGTTGTCGGCGGCAGCCACAGTGCAAACAGCCGCCATCTCTACGAGATCTGCTGCAGTGCGTGTGCAAACGTGCAATTTATTGAAAACGCAGCGCAGCTTGATACAAGCGCGTTCGTACATGCGGATACGGTCGGCTTGACAGCCGGGGCCTCCGTGCCTGCATGGATCATTAAGGAGGTAAAACAAAAGATGAGCGACGAGATCCTGACTCAAGAAAATCCCATGGAGACTGAAAATTTTGATGAAATGCTGGAGGCATCTCTCAAGCCTATATATAATGGAGAAAAGGTAACCGGTACGGTCGTGGCCATTTCCGCCACCGAGATCAGTGTCGATATCGGCACCAAGTATTCCGGCTTCATCCCGACCAGCGAGTTCACCGACGACGGCATCAAGGTTGAAGATGTCCTGCACGTCGGCGACAGCATTGAGGCGAGTGTTGTCCGCGTCAACGATGTCGAAGGCACTGCGATGCTCTCCAAGAAGCGTCTGGACGCCGTGAAGAACTGGGCCGCCATTGAAGAGGCACAGGAGAGCGGCGAGATCGTTGAAGGCAAGGTCACCGAGGACAACAAGGGCGGCATCGTTGTGTCCGTCAAGGGCATCCGCGTGTTCGTGCCCGCTTCCCAGTCCGGCCTGCCGAAGGACGCGGCCATGTCCGAGCTCGTCGGCCAGACCGTGCGCCTGAAGATCACCGAGGTCAATCGCGGCCGTAAGCGCGTTGTCGGCTCCATCCGCGCTGTTGCCCAGAAGGAGCGCCGCGAGCGCGCCGAGAAGATCTGGAGCGAGATCGAGGTCGGCAAGCACTATCACGGTGTTGTCAAGTCCCTGACGTCCTACGGTGCGTTTGTTGACATCGGCGGCATTGACGGCATGGTGCACGTCTCCGAGCTGAGCTGGAGCCGCATCAAGCAGCCGTCCGACGTGCTGTCCGTCGGCGACGAGGTCGATGTCTACGTTATCAGCTTCGACGCGGAGAACCACAAGATCTCCCTCGGCTACAAGGATCCCAACGGCAACCCCTGGACCAAGTTCATGTCCACCTTCCAGGTTGGTGACGTGGCGAAGGTCACCATCGTCAAGCTCATGCCCTTCGGCGCGTTTGCCGAGGTGCTGCCCGGTGTTGACGGCCTGATCCACATCTCCCAGATCGCCAACCGCCGCATCGGCAAGCCCGATGAGGTGCTCACCGTCGGCGACATTGTCGATGCGAAGATTACTGCGATCGACGAGGAGAAGCACAAGATCTCCCTGTCCATCCGCGCGCTGACCGCTCCCGAGCCGGCTCCGGTGCGTGAGCGCCCGGCCAAGAAGCCGATGGCTCCCGAGGCCGACGCCCTCGTCTATGAGATCTCTGCTACCGGTGAGGCCACCGGCAACATCCCTGAGATCGACTTCGACGATGTCGACGAGTAATTGGTTTTGAAAGCATCCCTGCACACGCGTGCAGGGATGCTTTTTTTGCTGCCCGCACCTTGCGCCGGGGCGTGTTTCTGATTATAATGAAACCATAACAACTGTGTATGTACATAACAGCTACGGAAAGAAAGGAGCGATCCTATGGCACTTTACGGGAAGATCAAGGCAAAGCTCGGCGGCAAGCCGTTTTGCACGATGGTCGTGCTGGCGGCAGGCTCGTCCAAGCGAATGGGGCGCGACAAACTGATGATGGAGGTCGGCGGTGTGCCGGTGCTTGTGCGCTCGCTGCAGGCGATGCAAAACTGTGCCGCGGTCGATGAGCTGATCGTCGTCACGCGCACGTCGCGCCTCGAGGAGATCGCGGCGCTGCGCGACCAATATGCCCTCACGAAGATGACGAAGGTCGTCGTCGGCGGTATGACGCGCGCAGAGTCTTCGCTGGCCGGTGTGCTGGCTGCGAGCAACCGCGCCACGCTCATCGGCGTACATGATGCCGCCCGCCCGCTCGTGACGGATGTGATCATCACTGATACGATCAGCGCGGCGCAAAAGAGCCGCGCGGCCGCGCCCGGCATCCCGGTGCGCGACACGGTCAAGGTAACGTCCGACGGCATCATTACCGGCACGCCCGCCCGCTCGACGCTCTCCGCCATTCAGACGCCGCAGGTGTTTCAGGCGGATCTCATCAAGGCTGCGCTTACCAACGCCATGCGCAAGCATCTGGCCATCACGGACGACTGCTCGGCGGTCGAGCAGCTGCGCGTGAAGCCCGTCGTGACGCAGGGCTCGGAGGAGAACATCAAGATCACGACGCCGATCGACATCGAGCTCGCTGAGCTCATCCTGAGGAGGCGCGGCAAGGCATGATGCGCATTGGACACGGATATGACGTGCATCGCCTCGTCCGCGGCCGCAGGCTTATCCTCGGTGGCGTCGATATCCCGCACGAGACCGGCCTGCTCGGTCATTCGGATGCCGACGTGCTCACGCATGCCGTCATGGACGCGCTGCTCGGCGCGGCCGCCATGGGCGATATCGGTCAGCTTTTCCCGGACAAGGATCCCGCATTTGCCGGGGCGGATAGTCTGGCGCTCCTGTGCGAGGTGGTGGCGCGCCTGCACGCCGAAGGGTATACGGTTGGCAACATAGACTGCACGGTGCTCGCACAGGCGCCGAAGCTCGCGCCGCACATTGCGCAGATGCGCCGCAATCTGGCGCAATGCATGGATGTGGACGTTGATCGCATCAGCATCAAGGCGACGACCGAGGAGGGACTCGGTTTCACCGGCGCGCGCGAGGGTATCGCGGCGCATGCGGTCGTGCTGCTCGAGAAACAGGCGTAAACGCCGACGCCGCTCCCGCATAGAATGGTGCATCACCATGTGGGAGGGAGCTCATGATGCAGCGCTATTGTCTGATCCTGTGCCGGTCGCTGACCTATGCACAGCGGTCGTCGCGGGTGCTTGAGCGCGCGGGCATCACTGCCGTCGTGCATAAAGCGCCGCTAAGCGTCTCCAAAACCGGATGCACGTATTGCGTCAAACTGAAGGAAACCCAACTGGAACGCGCTCTGCTGCTCCTGGACCGCGCAGCGATCCAGCGGGGAAAAATCTATCGCCTGCTGGAAGACGGTACTTACCAGGAGGTGACGGTATGATCTATCTGGACTCGGCGGCCACGAGCCTGCTCAAGCCGCCGTCGGTGGCATGTGCAGCGTCGATGGCCATACGCACGATGGCGAGCCCCGGCCGCGGCGGACACAGCGCTGCCATGCGCGCGGCCGACACGGTCTTTGCCTGTCGGGCGGCGGCCGCGGCGCTCTTTCACGTCCCGGAGCCGGAGCGCGTTGTGTTTACCATGAATGCGACGCACGCGCTCGATATTGCCATTCACTCGCTCGTTTCGCCCGGTGATCCGGTCGTGATCTCCGGCTATGAGCACAACTCCGTCACGCGCCCGTTATATGCCCTGGGCGCGCAGGTGCGCGTTGCGGCGAGCCCGCTGTTCAATCCTGCGGCGGCGGTCGATGCTTTCCGGCGCGCGCTGCCGGGTGCGAGGGCGGCCGTGTGCACGATGGTGTCGAACGTGTTCGGCTATCTGCTGCCGGTGCAAGAGATCGCGGAGCTCTGCGCAGCGGCACGCGTCCCGCTGATCGTGGACGCATCGCAGGCGGCCGGCTGCGTCGCACTGGACGCGTCCGCGCTCGGTGCGGCCTTTGTCGCCATGCCGGGGCACAAGGGGCTGCTCGGACCGCAGGGAACGGGCATTTTGCTGTGCTTCGCGCAGCCGGAGCCGTTGCTGTATGGCGGTACCGGTTCACAAAGCATGCTCCAGACCATGCCGGAACAGCTGCCCGACCGGCTTGAGGCGGGCACGCACAATGTCCCCGGCATCGCGGGCTTGCTGGCGGGTATCCGCTACGTGTCCGCGCAGGGCGTGGACAATATCGCCCGGCGGGAGCGAAGACTTTCGCAGAATCTGAGCGAGCGCCTGCGCAGGGAGACACGGCTGGAAGTGTTTGCATCACCGGACGCGTCCTGCCAGACGGCGGTGCTGTCCGTTCGCTGCCGCGATATGGACTGCGAGACGCTGGCACAGGCGCTTGCGCACAGCGGCATTGCCGTGCGCGCGGGGCTGCACTGTGCGCCGGTCGCGCACCGCACGGCGGGCACGCTCGAGACCGGCACTGTGCGCCTGAGTCTGTCGCCGTTTACGACGGACGCGGACATTGCACACACGGCACGCGCGTTTCATGACATCCTGAGTACAGGCAAAAGCGGATTTTTGTATTGAAATTCACGGGCTTGTAGGGTATAATATTATAATTCATAAGATTGGCGTTTTGCGCCCGCAAAACGGAAACCAACAGCCGAGGGAATGCTTATGGCACAACTTGCAGCCTTCTGGGCGAAGCTGACGATGCTGGTGTCGACGATGCGGTTTTCGGACATCGTGGATATTCTGATCGTCGCTTATCTGATCTACAATATCATCATGCTCATCCGCAAGACGAATTCGTTCCGTCTTGCGCGCGGTATTCTGCTGATCCTGATTGCGCTTTGGCTCTCGGGCGTGCTGAAGCTGACGATGTTCAACCGCCTCCTGCAAAAGACGGTCGAGCTCGGACTCATCGCGCTCGTGATCATTTTTCAGCCGGAGCTGCGCCGTCTGCTTGAGCGCATGGGCAGCAAAACGTTCCCGAGCTTTGGGTCAAAGCCGCTCGAAACGCTGGGTATGGATAACGTCATCTCGCAGACGATCGCCGCGTGCACGCAGCTGTCATCGACCAAGACCGGCGCACTCATTGTTTTTGAGCGCGGTGTAACACTCGACGAGCAGATGCGCAGCGGCACGACCGTCAATTCCGATGTGACGGCGGAGCTGCTCAAGAATATTTTCTATCCCAAAGCGCCGCTGCATGACGGCGCAGTCGTGATCCGCGACGGCCGCATTGCGGCGGCCGGCTGTGTCCTGCCGCTGACGAGCAACACGAATCTCAGCCCCGATCTCGGTACGCGCCACCGCGCGGGCATCGGCATGAGCGAGCATTCGGACGCTGTGGTCGTGATCGTCTCCGAGGAGACCGGGGGCATCTCCATCGCTGTGGACGGCATGCTCAAGCGCCGCCTTTCCGCAGAGACCTTTGAGGCGATCCTGCGCAGTGAGCTTCTGCCCGAGGAGGAGCAGCAGCGCAGGCGCTGGGACGTTTTTGTCGATTTCGTGAAGAAACTCAATCCGCTTCGCCGGGAGAACCGCTATGACAAAAAAGACGACAATCAACAAAATCATCAGCAGTAAGGCGTTTTGGATCATCATTTCGCTGCTGGGCTCGTTCCTGCTGTGGATGTATATCATGTCCACGGAGGAGACGACGATCGAAAAGACGTTTTCCAATGTCAAGGTCGTGTATCAGGGCGCGGACGATCTGCGTGCCGCGCGCGGCCTGATCGTGACGGATGCCGACGCCGACAGCGTGACCGTGCGTCTCAAGGGCACGCGGCGTGTGCTTGGAAATCTCAGCTCTGCGGATCTGTCTGCGGTCATTGACGTGTCCGGCATTTCGCAGGCGCGCGAGATGCAGGTGAGCTATTCGCTGCAGTATCCGACCAATGTCGACAAGAGCAGCATCACGGTCTTGAGCAAGTCGCCGGAGACCATCAGTTTTTCCGTTGTGCAGGAGGCTAACAAGACGCTGGAGGTCAAGGGTGTCTTTACCGGCAGCGTCAAGGAGGGTTACACAGCTGAGCCCATCAAGGTGGAGCCGTCGTCCATCACGCTCTACGGCCCGCAGGAGGAGCTCGACGAGGTCGACAGCATCTGTGTGTATGTCACGCGCACGGATCTGGATAAGTCCATTGCACCGACCAACTGTCCCTATGTCCTGCTCGATAAGGACGGCAATAAGCTCAAGCCCAAGGAGATCTCCGGCAACTATGACACGGTCAGCGTGTCGATGCCGGTGCTGATGAATAAGGAGCTGCCGCTCAAGGTCTCACTTGTGGGCGGCGCCGGAGCGACAGAGGAAAACTGCGTCGTCGATATCGAGCCGAAGAGCATTCAGGTCGCCGGTGACACGGATGTGCTCGGCAAGCTCAATCAGATCGTCGTTGCGACGATCGATCTGTCCGGCTTTGCTACGTCGTATGAGAAGACGGTCACGATCCCGCTGGAAAATGACCTGCGCAACCTCAGCGGCGTTACGGAGGCGACGGTGCGCGTCTCTGTCCGAGGCCTGGCGACGGAGAAGATCACGGCGACGAATATCACGACGACCGGCACGACCCGCAGTGTCGAGATCATGACGACGTCGCTGGCTGTAACCGTGCGCGCGCCGGAGGATGTGATCTCGCAGATCACGGCGGAGAACGTGCGCGTGGTCGTGGATCTGACCAATTATAAGGCCACGAGCGGCACGGTCGCCGTTCCGGCAAAAATCTATGTGGACGGCTTCTCCAACGCCGGTGCGGTCGGAGAGTATGTCGTGAATGTGCGTTTTACAGGAGGATGATACGATGACGCAGAATGCTGTGGTGACCAAACTGATCAGCCGCCATGTGGCGGAGGTGGAGGTGGAGCGCGGCACGGCTTGCGGCGGCACGTGTGAGTCGTGTGAGGCGTGCGTGTTTCAGAGCCGTATCCGGGCCGAGGCACTCAATAAGGTCTCGGCGCTGCCGGGTCAGAAGGTCGTCATTGAGAGCAAGACGTCGGACGTGCTCGGTGCGGCTGCGCTGCTGTATCTGGTGCCGTTTGTGCTCCTGTTTCTGGGTTATGCCATCGGCAGCGCGCTCGGCTGGGGTGAGGGCGGCTGCGTGCTGATCGGTTTTGCGTTTTTCGCGCTCGGCGTGGCGTGCAATGTTGTATACCAGCGCCGCAAGAAAGCGAGCCCCATTACATTTGAGATCATTCAGGTCCTGGAGACTTGAGATAAGAAGGGTAAGAGCAAATGATTAGAAGTATGACCGGCTATGGCGGCGCGAAGGGCACCGTCGATGGACTGAGCGTTACGGTCGAGCTCAAGAGCGTCAACAACCGCTACTTGGATATTGCCGTGCGCATGCCGCGCAACTTCCTCTTCGCCGAGGACGCGGTCAAATCCACCATCCAGCAGCACGTCAGCCGCGGCAAGCTGGACGTGTTCGTCACGATCGACTCCTCGCAGGCGGAGGACACCGTCCTGCGTGTGAACGAGCCGTTGCTGCGCGCTTATATTGACACGCTCAACGCGCTCGCCGTGCGCTATGATCTGAAAAACGACATGTCGCTCATGTCGCTCATGCGTTTTCCGGACATCCTGTCCGTGGAAAAGGCGGAGGCGGATCAGGATAAGATCCGTTCCGGCCTGATCGAGCTGACGCAGCAGGCACTGGCGGATTATGACCAGATGCGTGAGCGTGAGGGTGAAAAGCTCCGTGCGGACGTGGCCGAAAAGCTCGCGCGCATCGAGTCGCTGGTGACGCGCGTAGAAACGGCCGCTCCCGAAACGGCAGCCGCCTATGAGGCGCGCCTGCGCCAGAAACTCGAGACGGTGCTCGCCGCGACTGATATTGACGAGGCACGCATCATTGCCGAGGCCGCCATTTTTGCCGACCATGTCGCCGTTGATGAGGAGACGGTGCGCCTGCGCAGCCACATTGCGCAGCTGCGCCAGATGCTTGAGAGCGGTTCCCCGGTCGGCCGCAAGGCGGACTTCCTGATTCAGGAGTTCAACCGCGAGGCGAATACCATCGGCTCCAAGTGCCAGAATGCTGACATCGCAAAGGTGGTCGTGGACCTCAAGTCTGAGATCGAGAAGATCCGTGAGCAGATCCAGAACATCGAGTAAGGAGCGGCGACTTGAAACTCATCAACATCGGATACGGAAACTATGTTTCCTCGGAGCGGCTGCTGGCTGTCGTCAGTCCGGACTCCGCCCCTATCAAGCGCATCGTGCAGGACAGCCGGGAGATCGGCATGCTCATCGATGCGACCTACGGCCGAAAAACGCAGGCCGTCCTCATCATGGATACCGGCCACGCCGTGCTCTCGGCGCTGCCGCCGGATGCGGTGCAGGCCCGTGTTGAGGCCACAGATACGGAAACCGGAGGAGATATGATATGAACCACCAGACAGGGAAGCTGATCCTGATCTCCGGCCCCTCGGGCACCGGAAAGAGCACGGTCATCTCGCGCCTGATGCGCCTGCGCGATGACGTGTGCTTTTCCGTCTCTGCCACGACGCGCGCCCCGCGCCCCGGCGAGGTCGACGGAGCGGACTACTTCTTCGTTACACGCACGACGTTTGACGCTATGGTCGCGTCGGATGAGCTGCTTGAGCATGCCGAATATGTCGGCAATTGCTACGGTACGCCGAAGAGCTATGTCGAGCGGCGCTGCGCTGAGGGTGTGCATGTCCTGCTGGATATCGACGTGCAGGGGGTGCACCAGATCAGCGAGAAGCGGCCGGACGCGATCCGCGTTTTTATGATGCCGCCGTCCTTCGCGGAGCTTGAGCGCCGCCTGCGCGGCCGCCATACGGACGATGAGCAGAAGATCTGCGAGCGGCTGGCACAGGCGCGGCGTGAATGCGCGCTGGCGTATACCTATGATTACGTTGTTATCAACGACGATCCCGACGTTGCAGCCAAGGAGCTCGACGCCATCATCACGGCAGAGTGCTGCCGCTATCCCGATCGGAAAAACTATTTTACAGAGGTGCTTGAAAAATGATGCTGTATCCCCCCATGAGCGTTCTGGCCGAAAAGGCCGGCAGCCGCTATCTTCTGGTGAACCTGGTCGCGCGCCGCGCGCGCAACATTGCCGCCGCCGCGCAGGCCGCCGGCGAGCCGCTGGATACCAAGCCGGTGTCCATGGCGATCGACGAGGTGTATGACGGCCGCCTTCAGGTCGTGCACAAGGAATAATCCTTCAGGCGGGCACTACCCGCCTGATTTTTTCGGAGAGGAGGCGCGCAGATGCTGCAGATCCCGGTCGCAAAGGTCGCCGTTTTGGCTGCAACGTTTGCGTTTGACCGACCGTATACGTATAAGATCCCGCAGCCGCTGACGGATACGCTCCGCCCCGGCTGCCGCGTCATGGTGCCGTTTTCGCGCGGCAACCGCCCGTGTGAGGGCATGGTGCTCGCGCTGGATCAGGCGCAGGATGACCCAAAACTCAAGCCCATCACACGTCAGCTCGATCCTGAGCCTATCCTCTCGCCGGAGCTGATCCGGCTCGCCATCTGGATGCATGACCGCTTTTTCTGCACCATCTACGATGCGCTGCACGCGATCCTGCCGGCCGGTGTTTGGTATCGCGTCAGTACGGTCTATTGTGCCGCGCCGGAGCTGGATACCGATGCGGCGCTTGCGCTGTGCGGCCGCTCCAAGCAGCGGCGGCTGGCGCTCGAGACCGTGCTCGCGCACGGTGGACGCTGCCCGCTGGAGACGCTGCAGACGGCGTTTGGCGACAATGATCCGGCGAGTGCGCTGCACTGGCTCGTGCAGCAAAAGCTCCTGACCGTCGAGGGGGCGGAAAAGCGCGTCGTGCGCGACAAGCAGCTCGAGTATGCGAGCCTTGCCGTCTCGCTTGAGGAGGCGCAGGAGGAGATCCGCCGCCGCAGACGCGCGCCGCATCAGGTCGCAATTCTGGAGCTGCTGTGCACGATCGGCCGCGCCTCGGCCGACGAGGTGTGTCAGTTTACCGGTGCACCGAAGTCGTCTATGAAGACGCTTGTGCGGCAGAAGCTCGTTCACATCGATACGGAGCCCTATTTCCGCCGCCCGACGCATTATACCGGGCAGCCTAAGCCCATCCCTGCGCTCACGGCGGCACAGGCAGAGGTGTTTTCCGGTCTGCAGGCGCTGCTGCGCTCGCCGGATGCACAGGCGGCGCTGCTGTTCGGCGTGACCGGCAGCGGCAAGACACTCGTGTACCTGCACCTGATCGAGCAGGCGCTCGCGGCAGGGCAGGGGGCGATCCTGCTCGTGCCCGAGATCTCGCTGACGCCGCAGATGATCGAGGCGTTTTCCGCGTACTTCGATGATGCGGTCGCTGTCCTGCACAGCGGCCTTCCGCTCTCGGAGCGTTATGATGAGTGGAAGCGCATCCGCGCCGGCCTTGCGCGCGTCGTCGTCGGCACGCGCAGCGCCGTCTTTGCGCCCATGGAGAACCTCGGCCTGCTCATCATCGACGAGGAGCAGGAGGATACCTACAAATCCGAGAGCACACCGCGCTACCACGCGCGCGACGTGGCAAAATTTCGCTGTGCGCAGCATCGCGCGCTGCTCTTGCTCGGCTCGGCAACGCCGGACGTCGTCAGTCGCTATTGCGCCGAGACCGGCCGTTATCACTATTTTACGCTGCCGGATCGCTTCAACGCGCGCAAGCTGCCTGATGTCATCATTGCCGACATGAAGCAGGAGCTGCGAAACGGCAATTCCGGCTCGATCAGCTCCGTGCTCTATGCCGAGCTGGAGGAAAACCTCCGCCGCGGTGAACAGAGCATCCTGTTTCTTAACCGGCGCGGTGCGAGTAAGCTTGTCACCTGTGCCGAGTGCGGCGCGACGTATTCGTGTCCGAACTGCAGCGTCAGTCTGACGTACCATCAGGGCAATCAGATGCTCGTCTGCCACCACTGCGGTTACCGGCAGCGCGTCGACGACCGGTGCCCGGTCTGCGGCGGGGAGCTGCGCTTTCTCGGCGACGGAACGGAGCGCATCGAGACAGACGTGCACGCTCTTTTTCCCGGCGTGGAAACGCTGCGCATGGATGCTGATGCCATCGCCATGGCCGGCACGCACGAGGCGCTGCTGCAGCGGTTCGTGCGCGAGCGCATCCCCATCATGATCGGCACGCAGATGATCACGAAGGGGCTGAATTTCGAAAATGTCACGCTCGTCGGCGTGCTCAATGCCGACCAGAGCCTGTATGTCGGCGACTACCGTGCCAATGAGCGCACATTTTCGCTCATCACGCAGGTCGTCGGCCGCAGCGGCCGCGGCGATGCACCCGGCCGCGCCGTGATCCAGACATTCACACCCGCAAACGAGACCATCCGTCAGGCCGCGCGGCAGGATTACGATGCGTTTTACCGCTCGGAAATCGCGCTGCGGCAGCTCAACGGCACGCCGCCGTTCAGCGAAGTGCTGGCCGTCACGGTCTCCGGCGCGCAGGAGAATGCGGTCGTGCGCTGCTGCGCCTATATCCGCGATTACTTCCGGCAGACCGTCGGTGAACGCGCAGAGGTGCTCGGCCCGGCGCCGCTGCCGGTCGTGCGTATGAATAACCGCTACCGTTACCGCGTCACGCTCTACTGCAACCAGAGCAAGGCGGTGCGCCGCGCGGCGGCGAATATCGTCATGTACTGCAACACTGAAAAATCATTCCGCGATGTCACCGTCTTTGCCGATGACAACCCGCTGGACTAAGGAGAGGTATACAATGGCTACAAGAATGATCCTGAAAAACGGCGACCCCCAGCTGCGCAAGCACTGCCACGAGGTCAAGGATTTCAATCCCCGTCTGCACACGCTGCTCGACGATATGCGCCAGACATTGGCGGAGTCCAACGGCGTCGGTCTCGCCGCACCGCAGGTCGGCGTGCTGCGCCGCGCCGTCATTGTGCTGGAAACGAACGTTCCCGACGGTGAGGACGAGTATATGATTGAGCTCATCAACCCCGTCATCGTCGAAACGGCCGGCGAGCAGGTCGGTGCCGAGGGCTGCCTGAGCGTGCCGGATGAGTACGGCATCGTTGCGCGCCCGGACTATGTGAAGGTGCGCGCGCAGGATCGCCACGGCGAATGGTTTGAGGTTGAGGGGCACGGTCTGACGGCGCGTGCATTCTGCCATGAGCTCGATCACCTTGACGGTATTCTGTTCATCGACAAGGCCACGCGGATGCTCGCTCCCGAGGAGCTGGAGCAGCAGACGAAGAGGTGAGGCGCATGCGCATCGTATTCATGGGCACACCGGATTTTGCGGCTGTGTCCCTGCAGCGCCTGCTGGATGCCCACTTTGACGTGGTCGGTGTGTTCACACAGCCGGACAAGCCCAAAAACCGCGGCATGAAGCTTCAGCCGAGCCCGGTCAAGGAGATTGCACTGGCAAACGGTCTGCCGGTCTTTCAGCCGGAAAAGATGCGTGACGGCACGGCGCTGGCAGCGCTGCAAAGTCTGCAGCCGGACATTCTCGTTGTCGTGGCATACGGCCGCATCCTGCCGGACGAGCTGCTTGCCGCTGCGCCCCTCGGTGCAATCAATGTGCATGGCTCGCTGCTGCCGAAGTATCGCGGCGCTGCGCCCATCCAGTGGGCGGTGCTCAACGGTGATGCGGTGACCGGCGTGTCGACGATGTACCTCGACCGCGAGATGGACACCGGTGATGTGATCTACACCGAGCAGACGCCGGTCGGTGAATTCGAGACCGCCGGTGAACTCTTTGACCGGCTGGCCGTCATGGGTGCGGATCTGCTCGTGCGCACGCTGCGGGACATTGACGCGGGCGCTGCCCCGCGCACGCCGCAGGATCACAGCGCGGCGACGTATACCCGCCCGCTTGCGCGCGACGATTCGCCCATTGACTGGGATCAAAGCCCGCGCGCGATCATCAAGCACATCTGCGGCCTCGAGCCGTGGCCAGTCGCTACGGCGGAGCTTGGCGGGCAGACGTTTAAGATCCACGCCGCCGATTATTCTGACCGCACGACACAGAAAGCCCCCGGAACGATCGTGGCAGCCGGTAAGGACGGTGTCACCGTCGCCTGTGCCGATGGGCAGACGGTGCGCATCACGCAGCTGCAGGCGCCGGGCAAAAAGCGTATGTCCGCAGCCGACTACCTGCTTGGGCACACGCTGCCCGTTGAGGGCTGAGCATGGCTATGACTGCACGGGAAGCGGCATGGACCGCGCTGCAGCGCTGGCGCAAAAACGGCGCATGGTCGGATGCTGCGCTCAACATCGTGCTGCAGAATGCGCAGCTTGCGCCGCGTGACGCTGCACTCGCAGCGCGTATCTGCTACGGGACACTGCAAAATCTGGCGCTGCTGGATCATTACCTTGCGGCGTACTGCACGACGCCGCTGCAAAAACTTGAGCCGAAGGTGCTTGACCTGCTGCGGCTGTCGGCGTATCAGATCGTATTGCTGGATAAAGTGCCGCCGCGCGCGGCGGTGAACGAGGCGGTCGCGCTCTGCCGTAAGGGCGGCTGTGCGCGGGCAGCAGGGCTGGTCAATGCGGTCTTGCGCCGCGTGGCGGAGCACCGTGACGCGCTGCCGGAGATCCCGGGGGCGGGTACGGCGTCCTATCTCGCCGTGCGCACCAGTCATCCGCAGTGGCTGGCGCAGATGCTCATCGACGCGCACGGCTATGACTTTGCCGAGCGCGCGCTTTTGGCCAACAATGCCGACGCGCCTGCCTGTCTGCAGGTGAACACCCTGAAAACAACACCCGATACCCTGGCTGCGTCTCTGCGCGCCGATGGCATCGAGACGCAGCCGCACCCGTGGCTGCCGGATGCGCTGCTGTGCCGCGGCGGAAACCTTGCGGCTGCACGCGCCTTTGCCGACGGCTGGTTTTATGTGCAGGACGCGGCCGCGCACTGCGCAGCGCTTGCCGCCGGTGTCCGTCCGGGGATGCGCGTGCTCGATGCCTGCGCCGCGCCGGGCGGCAAAAGCTTTGCCGCCGCGGTGCAGATGCGCGATCAGGGATGTATGATTTCCTGCGATATACACGAAAATAAATGGAAGCGTATCCGCGCCGGTGCCGAGCGGCTGGGACTGTCGTGCATCTCGACGCGCACGATGGATGCCCGCCGTCCGGATGCCGATCTGGTCGGCACGATGGACGTCGTGCTGGCGGACGTGCCGTGCTCTGGACTGGGCGTTATCCGTAAGAAGCCGGAGATCCGCTTCAAAGACCCGGCGGCGCTCTCGCAGCTGCCGGCCATTCAGCGCGACATTCTGGAGGGACTCGCACCGTGCGTGCGTCCCGGCGGTGTGCTGGTGTATTCTACGTGCACGGTGCTTGCGCGCGAGAATGAGGATGTGGTGCGGGATTTTCTGCGCACGCATCCGGACTTTGCACTGGAGGCGTTTTCGCTGCCGCTCCCGGCGGCGGATACGGCGGGCGGAATGTTTACCTTCTGGCCGCAGGAACATGAAACGGACGGATTTTTTGTCTGTAAGCTGAGGAGACACGAATGAGAGACATCAAAGCCATGCTCCCCGAAGAGATCGCGGCGGCGCTCGCCGAAATGGGGCAGCCGAAATACCGTGCCAAGCAGATCTTCCAGTGGCTTGCGCGCGGTGCGTCGTCGTTTGACGAGATGACGAACCTGTCCAAGGATCTGCGCGCAGCGCTCGCGGAGCAGTTTTACATCTCCAGGCTTGAGATGCTGCGCAAGCAGGTGTCCGCCATTGACGGCACGATCAAGTACCTCTGGCAGCTCGATGACGGCAACGCCGTCGAGACGGTCGTCATGCATTATAAGCACGGCAACACCATCTGCATTTCCTCGCAGGTCGGCTGCCGGCAGGGGTGCGCGTTCTGCGCGTCCACGATCGGCGGCCTGATCCGCAGCCTTGAGCCCTCGGAGATGCTCGACGAGGTGCTTTATTCCGAGCGAGAATCTGGATGCAAGATCTCGAATATCGTCCTCATGGGCATCGGCGAACCGCTTGATAACTTTGATAATGTGATGCGCTTTCTCGAATTGGTGAACCACCCAGATGGAGAGAATATCGGTATGCGGCACATTTCGCTGTCCACGTGCGGGCTTATCGAGCGCTTTGATGATCTGGCGGCGCGCGACCTGCAGCTCACACTCTCGGTCTCGCTCCACGCCCCGGATGACGAGACCCGCTCGAAGATCATGCCGGCCAACCGCGGCCGCGGCGTTCAGGCGCTCATTGACGCCTGCGTCAGATATTATCAGGCGACCGGACGGCGCATTTCCTTCGAATACGCGATGATCGACGGCGTGAACGACACGCCCGAGCACGCGCGTCTGCTGGCAAAGCACGCGCGGCGCGTCTGCGCGCATGTGAACCTCATCCCGCTCAACCATGTGGAGGAGCGTGCGTTCCGGCCGTCCACGCCGGAGCACCTCAAGGCATTCATACGCATTTTGGAGCAGGCCGGCGTGAACGTGACCGTGCGCCGCAAGCTCGGCAGCGATGTGGACGCGTCCTGCGGCCAGCTGCGCAAGAAGGTCGCGGATCACCGCGCCTGAAGGGGGAGAGCCCATGCAATGCTTTGCAAAGTCGGACAGGGGTGCTGTCCGCAAGGAGAATCAGGACCGTGCTGCCGGTGCGCGTATCCGGCGCAAGGGCTGCGTTGTCGGCGTCGTCTGCGACGGTATGGGCGGCGCTGCCGGCGGGAAGCTTGCGAGCGAACTCGCCGCGTCGACCTTTCTGGCGCAGTTTCGCCGGGAGATGATGGCGGGCAGCGCGGTCGAGCCTGCGATGCGCGCAGCCTGCGACGCTGCCAATCAGGCGGTCTACGGCCGCGCCTGTGCAGATCCAGAGCTGCGCGGCATGGGTACGACGATCGTCGCCGCCTGCGTGCGGCACGGACGGCTCACGGTGCTGCACGTCGGAGACAGCCGCGCATATCTGGTCGGCCTGCGCCGTATGCAGCAGATCACGACGGATCACTCGCTCGTGCAGGAGCTGATCGCGAGCGGACAGGTGCTGCCGGAGCAGGCACATCGCCACCCGCGCCGCAATGTGATCACGCGCGCTGTCGGCGTCGGGGCCAAGGTCGAGCCCGACTGCCGCAGCATGCCGTTTCCGCTGGGCGCGCGGCTGCTGCTGTGCACGGACGGACTGTCCAACACGCTCACGGATGTGCAGATGCATGATTTCTGCCGCAGTTCCAGAGATGCAAAGCAGATCTGCTGCCGCCTGATCGCGGCGGCGCTCTCGCGCGGTGCGCGCGACAATGTGACCGCGCTGGTTCTTTTCCGCTAAGCGCGGCAACGGGGGAACACTATGGAACAATCAATGAATCGTTATATCGGCCAGATGCTGGACGATCGCTACGAGATCCTGGAGGTCATCGGCAGCGGCGGCATGTCGGTCGTTTATAAGGCCATGTGCCATAAGCTGCACCGCTATGTCGCCGTCAAGATCCTGCGTGATGAGATGGCGGAGGATGCCGAGCTGAAAAACCGCTTTCAGGCGGAGGCACACGCCGTCGCCATGCTCTCGCAGCCGAACATCGTCTCGGTGTATGACGTGGGGCACAGCGGTGACACGGAATATATCGTCATGGAGCTCATCGAGGGCGTGACGCTCAAGCAGCGTCTCGCGGAGCGCGGCGTGTTCAGCGCGCAGGAGGCGCTGAGCTATGCCACGCAGATCGCAAAAGCGCTCCAGCACGCGCATGCGCACGGCATCGTTCACCGCGACATCAAGCCGCAGAACATCATGATCACGAATGACGACATGGTCAAGGTAGCGGATTTCGGTATCGCCGCGCTGGAAAATATCCGCGAGGAGCGCAGCGGACAGGCCATCGGCTCGGTGCACTATATTGCGCCCGAGCAAGCGAAGGGGCTCAATGCCGACGCGCGCAGCGACCTGTATTCGCTCGGCGTCGTGCTCTATGAGATGACGACCGGTCACCTGCCGTATGACGCCGACACCCCGGAGGAGATCGCGCTCAAGCACATTGCGGGCAGCGCAAAGCCGCCGCGGGAGTGGAACAGCGCGATCCCTGAGGAGCTTGAGCGTATCACGCTCAAGGCGATGGAGCCTGACCTGCGCAAGCGCTATCAGTCGGCGGGGGAACTGCTCAAAGCGCTCAACGCCTGCAAAAAGCACCTCAATCAGCAGCGTCCGCTTGCCGAGCGGCGCAAGGAGAACGCGGAGAAAAAAGAGTCGTTCTTCGGCGTGGGGCATGACCTCACGGAAGAAGAATATCAACGGCGGCGCAAACGCGTCAAACGCGTGAGCTATTTCACTGGCATTTTCTCGGTCGGTGTGTTTGCCGTCTTGCTGTTCGTGTTCCTCTGGAATTTCTGGCTCGAGGATCTGTTCCGCACGGCGGAGCGCGTGGACGTGCCGGACTTTACCGGAAAATCCTACGAGGCAGTCGTCAACGACAAGCAGTATTCCGACTATCGCTTTACTGTCGTGTATACCGTTGACCCCGAGGTGCCGGACGGTGTCATCATCGCCCAGGACCCGGAAGACGGAAAGAGCCGCATGCGCGTGCCGGAGGGCATCAGTGTGCAGCTCACCGTCAGCACCGGCGTTGTCATGGCGGAGGTGCCGTATGTGGTCAATGAGGACTATGAGGCGGCGACGGAAATGCTCAAAAAAGCCGGCTTTACCGTCACGACGGAGTTTCAGGCGTCTAAGGATGTGACGGCGAAGTATGTCATCCGCTCAGAGCCCGCGCCGGGCGAAAAGGCGGCTGTCGGTACGAGCGTGAAGCTCATCGTCAGCGGCGGACCGACGCTGCGGGAGGTCACAGTGCCCGACCTGTCAACGCTCACGGAGTCAGCCGCGATCGCACGCATCGAGAGCAGCGGCCTCTGCTACGGCGGCACGTACAAAGAGGCGAATGACGCAAAGCAGGGCACGGTCTTTAAACAGAGCGCACCGGCCAACACAAAGCTCACGGAGTACAGCAAGGTCTACATCTGGATCTCCGACGGGCCGGAAAAACCGTAACAGACAAAGGAGCACATTGCTTATGGTGCAGGGTGTCATCATCAAGGCGCTCAGCGGCTTTTACTATGTGGCCGCCGGCGATCAGATCGTGGAGTGCAAGGCGCGCGGCCGCTTCCGGTATGACGGGTGCAGCCCGCTGGTCGGCGACCGGGTGCAGCTGAGCTTCGATGCGCACGGAAAGGGGCGCATCGAAGCGGTGGAGCAGCGGCGCAACGCGTTCATCCGCCCGGCTGTGGCGAATATCGACCAGCTTATCATGATCGGCGCGAACGTCAATCCGATCACCGATCCGTTCCTGATCGACCGCGTGGTCGCTATCGCGGAAAACGCGGGCTGCGAGCCGGTCGTCTGCCTCAATAAGTGCGACCTTGACCCGGCGGAGCATCTCTATGACATTTACCGCTCCATCGGTTTTCGCGTTCTGCGCACGAGCGCTGCGACCGGCCTCGGCTTGGATGCGCTGCGCGATGCGCTGCGCGGGAAGACCAGTGCATTTACCGGCAACTCCGGCGTCGGCAAATCGAGCCTGCTCAATGCGCTCGACACATCCTTCGGCATTGCGACCGGCGCCGTTAGCGAGCGGCTTGGCCGCGGCAAGCATACGACGCGCCATGTCGAGCTCTATGCGCTCGGCGAGGACACGTTTGTTGCCGACACGCCGGGCTTTGCGTCCTTTGAGGTAGATATGGTCGACCCCATCTCGTGCGAGAATCTGCAGTATGCATTCCGGGAATTCCGGCCATATAGCGGCAAGTGCCGCTTTCGTGACTGCGCGCACCTGAAAGAGCCGGGCTGTGCAGTGCTCGCCGCCGTGGAGGCGGGCGAGATCGCGCCCGAGCGCCACGAGAGCTATGCGCGCCTGTATGCGCTCTCGGCACAGGTCTGTGATTGGGAAAAGAAAAAATAACGCACAAACGCACCGTCCTCCGCATATCCTGTAGGGATAACCTGCAAGCGGAGGGCGGTGCTTTATGTTTCGACGGCGGGGGATCTGTTTTTGGATCGGCATTGCGTGCGTGGTCACCGGGGTGTTCATCATTCTGGCGCTCGTGCTGCCGGCGGGATTCTGGTGGTTTGCGCTCGGCGGCGCGCTCATTGCGGCCGGTGTTTGGCTGCTGCGGTGCTGACGGCGGCATAAGCGCCATTCGCCCGGCATAAGGATGTACAAAAAACGATAAGGAGCACATCTTTATGGAACTACAACTGGGCAAGCAGGAGCACAGAATGTACACGCGGGTCTTTGACCGCACCGAGGAAGAGACGTGCAGCTTGGACGCCGTCGTGCCAGACGCGCTCGGCGATCTCAGCGCGCTCGTGGTCACGGAGGGGACGTTCTGCCTTTGGAATCTCGCGTTTTCGGACAAGAGCGCACAGATCGAGGGCTGCATCGCGGCGGATGTCGTCTATGCCGAGGAAAACGGCGCGCTGCGCAGCTTCCCCGTGGAGCTGCCGGTCAAGATGCATATGAGCGGTGAGACACTCGCAGAGGACGTGCGCCCGTGGCTGCGCTGCACGCTCGCTGCGCTGGATGCGCGCGCGGTCAATTCCCGCAAGGTACGTGTGACGGCGCGGCTGAGTCTGTGCCTGCGCGCCTACCGGGAGACGGAGCTCGCGCTCACGGAGCGCATCGAGAGTGACGGCGGTGCCGTGTTCACGCATACAGAGCCGTTGTGCGTGCACGTGCCGCTGGCCGTGGAGGAACAGACATTCACCGCAACGCAAATGCACTGCTTCACCGCCGGTCAGCCGGAAACGGACCGCCTGCTGTGCCATACGGAGTCCGTGCTGTTCGATGAGGTGCGTATCGCCGACGGGCGTGCAGTTGTGCAGGGGCGCGTGTGCACGTCGGTCAGCTATTTGCAGCAGGGGCAGTCCTGTCCGGTCGCTGAGACGTTTGAGACACCGTTTTCGCAGCTGCTCGACTGTCCGGCGGATGCCGAGCCATGCATGGTGCAGGCAAGCGTCAGCCTGACAGCTGCCTATCTGAACGTGAGCACCGCGGCCGACGGTGCGACGCTGGAGGCGGAATATCATCTGGTCGCGCAGGCGGTATGCTTTGGTGAGCTTACAGCTGAGTGCGTGACGGACGCCTATTGCAATACCGCGCAGCTGCAGCTCGAATGGGAGACAATCCCGGCCGGAACGGTGCAGCAGGCAGAGCCGCTGCATCTTGCTGCTGAGGGCGTGATCGCGTGCGATGCCGCCGCGCTGACGGTGCGCGCGCAGCGAGCTGAGCTCTGCGGCGCTGCGTCCGATGGCTGCGATGTGCTTGTGCGTTTGCTCGTGACGGACGCCGAGCAGCACGTGTCCTGCTTGGAGAAGCGGCTGCACCTGCAGTTTGAGACAGGAGGCACGCGGGGAGAGCTGCTGTATGCGCTTCCGGAAGCACCGGCGGTTACAGCAACGGCAGACGGTTTTCAGCTGCGCGCAGCGGTCACGGTCGGCTTGGTGCGGTTTTGCCCGTCTGCGTTCCGGCAGGTCACCGGCGTGACGGTGCAGGAACGCTCGAGCCCGTATGCAGCCGTGCCGTCGCTGACGATCGTGCGCTGGAACGGGGAGGATCTGTGGCAGCTCTCGAAGCGTTATTGCTCCAGTGAGCGCTGCATCCGCGAGACGAACGGTCTCTTGGATGACGATACACCGGCCGAACTGCCGCAATATCTCCTGATTCCCAAAACAGAGGCGTAGTTTTCGCGCAAAAATCGCAAATGTCAAGTATTTTGTGCGAAAAAGATAGAATAAATTTTTGAGCGTTCACGCCGCCCTGTCAAATGCTATCTTGAAAGCCTCCGCCGAGGACATAAAGCCGAGTATTTCTCTCGGGTAATCATTGAGCCACGTCTCGACGCGCTTAACCTCCGCCGCCGTCACCTTGTCGAAGTCCGTCCCTTTCGGGAACTGCCGCCGTATCATGCGGTTAATATTCTCGTTCGTGCCGCGCTCACAAGAGCTATACGCATGGCAGTAATAGACCGTCGTCCGCTTTGCATCCTTGCGCCGGGCGCTCCGCTCGATGCCGTCAGCATCCGCGAACTCGGAGCCGTTGTCTACGGTTATCGTTTTGAATATCTGATAGAACGCCGCACCGTAAAGACGCTCGAGTCGGTCTAACGCCGCGACGACCGTCTCGGCGCGCCCGTCCTTAATGCGGATAATGATTTCCCGCCGTGTGACGCGCTCGGAGAGGACGAGGAGGCGAGCTTTTGTCCGCTTCTTTCCGACGACGGTATCCATTTCCCAATGTCCCGGCTCTTGCCGCTCGTTGATATAATCCGGCCTCTGCTCGATGCTCGTCCCGCTCGAGGCGCGAGACTGCTTTTTCCGTATGGTCTTGTGCTTCTTCTTACGGTCGCCCTTTTCCGGGAGGTCTTGATTTGTGAGCGTGAGAAAAACGCCGTCCTCGACGTACTTGTAAATCGTCGCACGGCAAAAGGTAATTCCGAAGTGTTTATATTTTTCCTGCTTGAGTAGAGCGCACACCGCCGCCGGGGAGTAATCCTCGTTCCCGATTTTATCCTCGATAAACTGCGCGGCGGCGTGGTTTTTCCCAATCTTGAGCGGAGCTCCTTTCGCGGAGAGCCCCTCTTGATAGCGCGCCTCGGCTTTTTCCGGGCTATACCGCTCCTCGGTCGTATAATCGGAGTTTAGATGCTCATACGTCCCGCGCTTGAGCTCGCGGTAAACGGTGCTGATATGTACGCCCAGCTCCTCGGCGATTTCCTTTTTCGAGTGTCCATGCTTGAGCATTGTCTCGAGCTTGATACGGCTCGTCCAATTAAGTTGTTTATATGTCCGCTCTCCCATAGCGCGCCCTCCCTCAAGATATAGAAAAAGGGCGGGAAAGTCCCGCCCTCTCGTTACTGCGATAGAAAGTCCTCTATCGCCTTTTTGATAATCTGCGCTTGCGGTATGCCCTCGGCGGCGCATTTTGCCTTGAAAGCCGCCGCGAGCTCTTTCGGCACTCGCGCGGAGATAATATCATACGTTTTATCTATATATCTCTGTTTGACTGCCGTCGAGGTCTTAGTCTTTCTTTTTTCCTCTGCCATTCTGCCGCCTCCTTTTGGCGTTGATGAAAATAGAGATTGCGGATAGGGTAATGCTTACCCCGCACAAAACATAGATAACCGTCGTCATGGTCGTTTGACATTGAGCGCATTTCGTGTTATCCTTGGAGGGCAAGGGGGATTTCTCCCCCTGCCCTTTACTCGGTGAGCTTTTCTATCAGCAGTAGAATAGCAATCACGAGGTTTAGGATTGCGGTAACAAGGTTTAAGTAGCTGTCCGGCTCGGCCTTGTTGCCGCGTTTCTTTTTTCGCTTGCTCAATGCGTTTACCTCCTTTCTGTCTATTATAATAGCATACTGCTCGCAGTATGTCAAGAGTTTTTTCAAAAAAGCGCAAAAATAATCCCCGGCGAGGAGGCCGGGGATTTACTCTATTCCGAGGAGCCAAAGGGCAGA
>OLFZ01000174.1_pt1 | contig 74607 bp, 60 predicted proteins | sample 1604861 | NCBI WGS metagenome assembly OLFZ01 (sample SAMEA3888895, study PRJEB22519) | human gut metagenome | biome: human gut; feature: human-associated habitat; material: faeces | place: Denmark | collected 2011 | reverse complement strand
CATCCGGCATGTCATCAAGCCAGCTCTTTTCATTTCCTTCACCGTCGCTTACGGTATTATCGAGAGAAAGCTGGTCGCCAGCCTTGGCATACGGACAGGTCATACAGTCCATGTCGCATAAATATCGTTTGCTTGCAGGGCATACACAACGGCCATGTTCCTGCTGACGTTTGCGATAGGCGTTGATTTCACGGTAGTAGTCCGTGTAGAACTCCTTGTTTACATCTACCCAGCTTTTAGATTCCTTGATGTAGATACGATACTGTTTACTCTGATTTACTTTGATTGCCATTCGATTTTCTCCTTTCGGCATTTGAACCGAAGCGGAGATAACCGATATGGCTGCCAGTGTTTTTCATAAGATGGTCACCTCATGCGGATAACTCCGCTTCTTTCCGGTGACCAGCCGTTCGTAAGCTGGCACTCTATTGATAATGTTCTCTTGTTCATCAACTACGAACACACCACGTGGCCACGAAGATGGTGAGTTGAGGAACAAGTTAGACTGGTTAACGTCTTGTCCGAGACGAGTTTTTAATAACTATCTTAAATATGCCAGATTTCAAAATAAAAACCTCAGACATGCCTATGTCCGTTTTTTAGGAGATAAAGAATTGATTTATGGAACAGATAGGAATTGAAAATGTTAGATTTGCAAAAGAAAAGACCGGACACATACATGTCCGGCTATCAAAAAAATAAATATGAACAAGCTGTAAACTTTTTAAGAAAACTAGTAACAAATATAAGCAAATAACAAGAAACTACTTGTTTTTGCTGTCGAAAATGACTATAATATTATTGGACAATTGTATCTATACGTAACTTCGAGAGGTGGAACATGGAAGATAAGTTGAATGATAAATGGATAAACATTGAAGAAGCTGCTGAATACCTAGGTGTCAAGCCAGTGACGCTCCGAGGATGGATACGTAATGATAAAGGAATACCGGCACATAAAATCGGAAAACAATGGAAATTTAAATGTTCTGAACTTGATGTGTGGGTTAAAAGTGGAAAAAGTGCTATCGAGTAATCGATATAGCAAAAAATGACAAGGAGATTCTGGCAATGGCAGTAAAGAAAACAGAGTTATATAGCTCCCTTTGGGCGAGCTGCGATGCGTTACGCGGAGGCATGGATGCATCACAATATAAGGATTACATACTTACACTTTTATTTATGAAGTATGTAACTGATAAATATAAAGGGCAGAAATACGGAGATTTGACTGTTTTTGATAAGGCAAATGATCCAAATCCCGACCCTGAGAAAAGAACAGGATGTTCTTTTGACGATTTTATAGCACTTAAAAATAAGAAGAACATTGGTGAAGGTATAGATAAGATTATAGCTCGTCTAGCTGAAGTAAACGAAGGATTGAAGGGCGTTATTGATATTGCTCATTTTAATGATGAAGCAAAAATTGGTAAAGATAAAGAAATGGTTGATAAGCTTACTAAGCTTATTGCGATTTTTCAACGTCCTGAACTTGATTTTTCAAAAAACAAAGCAGAAGGCGACGATATTATTGGTGACGCTTACGAATATTTGATGCGTAACTTTGCGTCTGAAAGTGGAAAGAGTAAGGGACAATTCTACACTCCAGCAGAGGTGTCTCGAATTCTTGCAAAAATTATGGGTATCGATAAATGTACCGACCATGATGCAACTGTATGTGACCCGGCTTGTGGAAGTGGCTCTTTGTTAATCAGAGCATTAGCAGAAGCTCCTTTTGAAATTTCAGGCTATGGTCAGGAAAAAGATGGTTCCACAGCTGGTTTGGCAAAGATGAATGCGGTTCTTCATAACAAAGCTACAATTAGAATTATGGCAGGAAACACATTCTCAGATCCTCAGTTTATAAAAACTGATAACCCTTCAGAACTTGAACGATTTGATTATATTGTGGCAAATCCCCCATTTTCTCTTAAAAACTGGTCAGATGGATTAAAAGAGTTTGGTAGATTTTCTGGATATGGGGATAGACCACCTGAAAAGAATGGTGATTATGCTTGGTTAATGCACATTTTGAAAACACTGAAGTCTACTGGTAAAGCAGCAGTGATTCTTCCACATGGTGTATTGTTTAGGGGAAATGCTGAAGCAACTATCAGGCAGACAATTGTTGATAAAGGTTGGATTAAAGGAATTATCAGCTTGCCTCCGAACTTATTTTACGGAACGGGTATTCCGGCTTGCATTCTCGTAATTGATAAAGAAGGTGCGGAAAACCGCGCTGGTATCTTTATGATTGATGCAGGCAAGGGCTATGTAAAAGATGGAAGTAAGAACAGACTCCGTGAACAGGATATTTATCGTATTGTAACTACTTTTAATGAACAGATTACAACAGATCCTAAATATGCTCGTTTTGTACCAAACAAAGAGATTAAGGAAAAGAATGGATACAATCTGAATATTTCTCGATATATCGATTCTTCTGACCCAGAAGATATTCAGAGCATATATGCGCATATTCACGGTGGTATACCGGCAGCGGATATTGGATGCATTGGAACGTTTCTGGACTGCGTTCCCAACTCTTAAGAATGAGCTTTTTGGTGTGTTTAGCGAAGGCTACTATAAACTGAATGTAAAAGAAGATGTAATTCGACAGACAACATACTCTAACGCAGAATTTGCGGCTTATGGAGAAATGATTGATGAAGTATTCTCACATTGGAAGTCTTACGCAGATTCAAAACTTAGGGATCTGACGACTGGTGTGTCTGCAAAAGAACTGATTGTTGAATTAGCGCAAGCTATATTGAAAGAGTTTGAGGATCTTTCGCTTATCAATAAATATGATGTATATCAGGTACTTCTTGCTTACTGGAATGAAGTACTTAGCGATGATGTTTCTATGATCATCTCCGACGAAGCTGGTTATGGTGTTGCAAGAGAAACAGAAAACATCATGAAAGAAACAAAGAAAAAAGATGAAGATGGAAATCCTGAACTAAAAGTTGCAGGATGGGAAGGAAAAATTATTCCCAAAGAGCTTATTATTTCCGAACTATTCCCTGAAGAGAAAAAGGCAATGGACGACCTTGTAGAGTTTGTCGCAGAAACAGATTCGCGCCTTATGTCTTTAATTGAAGAATCTGCAGAGGATTCCGTTTTGTCCGATGTGGCTGACAGTGGAAAAGTAAAGAGCAAAGATATCCAAGAAAAGATGGATGAAATTATGAGCCATGTTCATACTCCACTGATTGATGGACTTGTTAAATTGCAGGGCATGCTTCCTATGAAGAAGAAGGAGTATGTAGACTACATTAGTAACAATATTATTCTAGAAGTGGCTTATACAGAAAAAGGTACTGTGACAAAGACATCCGTTGCATATGCACTGGCAATGGCACGGGCAGAAGCACAAGTACCAGAAGCATATGCAGACGATTATGCAGAACTTAAAGCTGCTTATGATCTTGCTAAGAAATCAGAGGATTCAACAAAACTTATCAAGGAGATGGATAAAGAACTTGATGAGAAGGCTCGTGAGCGATATGCAACTTTAACAGATGATGAAATCATGGATTTACTGGTAAATAAAAAGTGGTATTACGCCATCGGTACAGGTATTAATGATTTGTATGCAGCTATTTCTCATCAGCTTGCAGACCGTATTATTGAACTGTCTAAACGCTATGAAAATACACTTCCTGACCTTATGAAGCAGACTGCAGACTATGAGGCAAAAGTTAAGAGTCATCTGGAAAGGATGGGCTTCAAATGGTAAACAAGGTGAAGAAAACTGAGTTTGGGATTATTCCAGAAGAATGGGATGTCTTTAAACTTGGTGACTGCAGTAACATATATAGAGGGGGGTCTCCAAGACCAATACAAGATTATATCACGACATCTGATAATGGTGTCAATTGGATAAAAATTGGAGACGTAAAGGCAGGAGATAAATATATTACCTCGACAGAAGAAAAAATTATTCCTGAAGGTATTAGCATGTCAAGAGAGGTAAAAGTAGGAGATTTTATTTTATCCAATTCTATGAGCTTTGGTAGACCATATATCCTTAAAATGGATGGTTGTATTCATGATGGATGGTTAGTAATCCAAAATTATCAATCAAAATACGATGCAGAATACCTCTATTATTTGTTGAGTTCAGAGTTTGTATTTGCACAATATAAAAAATTAGCAGCAGGTAGCGGTGTTCAAAATTTAAATAAGGATATTGTTACAGAAGTAATGTTGCCACATCCTGATAAAATAGAGCAAGAAGCAATCGCTTTGGTTCTATCGTCAATGGATGAGTTAATTAATAATCTTGAAAAAGAAATAGAAAAGAAAAAGAATATTCAAATAGGTATTATGCAGGAATATCTAACGGGAAAAAGGAAGTTATCAAAATATGAAAATTCTGTATGGGAAAAAAAGAAAATATGTGAGCTCGGATACTTAGTTAAGAATAGTATTAATCCGCAGGATTATTTGAATGAATTATTCTGGGAATATAGTATGCCTGCGTATGACAATGAGAAAACACCAAATAAGACACGGGGAGATACTATGAATAGTATGAGGCTTGCTATTTCTGCACCGGTGCTTTTATTTAACAAATTGAATGTTAGGCAAAGGAGAGTGTGGGTTATTACTGAATGTAAAAACAATTCGGTTTGCTCTACAGAGTTCCTTCCATTTGTTTCAAACAAAGTGGATCTACAATTTTTACGGGAGTTGTTACTGACGGACAAAATTACTTATGATTTTGAAAATATGTCAACTGGAACATCTAATAGTCAAAAACGTATTTCTCCAGAATCATTTTTGGAATATGAGGTTTTTATACCCGCAAACAAGAAAGAACAAGAAGCAATAGCTTCAGCATTGAATGATGCTAATGAAGAAATTGAAAAGCTGAAAAAAATGAGAGATAAATATGTACATATAAAAAATGGTATGATGAGCGACTTGCTTACAGGAAAAATACGATTAGTTTAAGGAGGAATGTACGCATGAGTATTGGCGACACTGAAAGAGCTACCCAAGATCGTGTAGTTAGTTTCTTTAAGGATAGAGATATCCTTGATTATGAATATTTAGGCAATTTAAAAGACGCCGCAAATAAGAACATCCGTGAAGACCGTCTTCGTGCGTACTTACGCCTTAGCGGATACAGCCAGAAGTTAATTGACGGTGCTGTTTCTGAACTAGTAAAAGCAGCAGATGATATGACACATGGTTTGTATGATGCCAATCATAAAGTTTATTCCCTTTTGAAATACGGTGCAAAGGTAAAGGAAACAGCCGACGGAGCACCGAAGACAGTTTACTTTATGGATATTGAAACACCTACTAATAACGACTTTGCGATTGCGGAGGAAGTTACAGTAGTTGACCGTCAGGAAAAGAGACCAGACATCGTAATTTATGTGAATGGTATTGCGATGGCTGTCATTGAATTGAAGAAAAGTAGTGTCTCTGTTTCTAATGGTATTCGTCAAAATCTGACAAACCAGAAAGATGGATTCATTGCGCCATTTTTTACGACGATGCAATTCTGTATGGCCGGTAATGAAATAGAGGGTCTTCGCTATGGAACAATACTGACCGGTGAAAAATATTATATGGAATGGAAGCCAGATGGATTTCATGAAAATGAAGATGAGCGTGATCCGGAGGACGCAAGCATCATGGCTTATTGCGAAAAACTGGGCAACCTGCTTTTACAGCAAATTTACCAGATGTTTGATAAAAAACGTTTTATTGACCTTGTTGAAAACTTTGTTGTGTATGACAAAGGAATCAAAAAGGTATGTCGATACAATCAGTTTTATGGCATCAAGCGTACGCAGAATCGATTGGCAAAGCAGCGTGGCGGCATTATTTGGCATACTCAGGGTAGTGGTAAAACACTTACTATGGTTTGGCTTTCAAAATGGATTCTTGCGAATTGTCAAGAAGAAAATCCTCGTGTGCTTATCGTAACAGACAGAGATGAGCTGGATGAACAGATTGAGAAGACTTATATCGGCGTCGATGAAAAAATCACCAGAACCAAGAGCTGTGATGACTTGCTTCAAAAATTGAATTCTTATGATGATTCACTGTTGTGTTCATTGGTACATAAGTTTGGCCGTCGTGGTGGTGAAGCAACAGAATCTGATTATGATAAGTATATTGATGAGTTGAAAAAAGCGCTTCCCGCAGATTTTAAGGCAAAGGGTAAAATCTTTGTATTTGTTGATGAGTGTCACAGAACGCAGTCTGGTAAATTACATGCAGCAATGCAGGCAATTATGCCGGAAGCAATTTTTATTGGTTTTACGGGTACACCATTACTAAAAAAGGATAAAAAGACAAGTATCGAAGTATTTGGAACATATATTCATAGCTACAAATACAATGAAGCAGTTAGAGATGGTGTTGTACTTGATTTGAGATATGAATATAGAGATATTCCACAGGATATTACAGCCCATGACAGGATTGACCAGTGGTTTGATGTAAAGACTCGTACTCTTTCAAGCAGAGCAAAGGCAAAACTAAAAGAGAAATGGGCAAGCATGCAGAAGATTTATAGTTCACGTTCAAGACTTGAGCGTGTTGCTTGGGACATCATTCAGGATTTTGATTTGAAACCTCGTTTGATGGATGGTAATGGAAATGCAATTCTTGTAGCGGATTCTATCTATTCAGCATGCAAATATTATGAAATTTTCCAGCAGCGTGGGTTAAAAAAATGTGCAATCATTTCATCATATACACCACAGGCAGGAGACCTCAGAACAGATACTGTAAGCGCAGATGAGGAAACAGAGACTTTTGAAAAATATGAGATTTATCTTCGTATGTTAGGACTTGATCCTGACAATCTTCCGGAGAAAGTTTCTATTCAAAAGAAAGTGGAGGAATTTGAGAAAGAGGCAAAGGAAAAGTTTATCAATGAGCCTGCGAATATGAAGTTACTTATTGTAGTTGATAAGCTTCTCACAGGATTTGATGCACCTCCTTGTACATATCTTTACATTGATAAGAGCATGCAAGACCACGGTTTATTCCAAGCTATCTGTCGTGTAAATAGATTAGATGGTGATACCAAGGAATTTGGTTATATTGTGGATTACAAGCAACTTTTTGGAAATTTGAAAAATGCTATGGATAAGTACACATCTGGAGCATTTGAGAACTATGCCCCTGAAGATGTAGATGGACTTCTTAAAGACCGAGCTGCCGAATCAATTAAACATTTCAAAGAGATTTACGAGGAATTGGAAGAACTCTGTGAAGGCGTTGAAGTACCAAGAGAAGATCTGCAGTATTTGCATTATTTCTGTGGAGTTTCCGGTATGAGCGAAGACATGGATGAAATCTATGCTCGCCTTAGAGAAAAATTATATAAGCTTGTTAGTAGTTTAGTTCGTGCATTTGCAGAAGCTAAACAATACATGGTTGACGAATGCACAGCAGCAGAAATGAATGATTATGAGAATAAAGTTCATTTTTATATTGAACTTAAACAGACTATTGGAAACAAGAGCGGCGACTTCTTAGATTTTAAGGCATATGAACCGGATATGCGCAAACTTATTGATAATTACATCATGGCTTCTGATAGTATCAAAATTGGTGAATTTGATGACCTAACACTTCTCGATTTCGTAATAGATCAAGGTGAGACGATGACCGGAGAAGATACGCCTTCTGGTCAGAAAGAAGGTGCGGCAGAAGCAATTGAAAACAATATCCGTCGTAAAATGGTAGAAAAGGTAACTGTAAATCCAAAATACTATGAAAAGATGTCAGCGATTTTGGATAAGCTGATTCAAGATAGACAGAAGGGTGTTTTGTCCTATAAGGAACTTCTTGATGAATATATTAAACTCGCAAAGAATGTTGACCATCCTGAAGAAAATGAAGACTATCCTGAAAGCGTGAGACATAGTAAGGCCATGCAAGCATTATATGATAATGTTGGCGGAGATGAAGCGTTGGCTATTGAACTTCATAAAGCTGTTATGGATAGTAAGATGAGTGGTTTTCGTGGGGATTCAATTAAAGAAAGAAGAATCAAGAGAGTATTGTTTGCAATTCTCAATGATGATACAGAGGTTGAACGTCTGTACAAGATTATTGAGAAGCAGGAGGAATATTAATAGATGAGAATTGTGATTTCGGGCATACCGATTGATATTCAAAAAAAGAATATTAAGAACATGCACCTTCAGATAAAACCGCCTGATGGACATGTTGTTATTTCGGCACCATTATCAATGGATGATAAGGCAATCGAGGTGTATGCTCGAACCAATCTCAGTTGGATAAAAAAGCAAATTGAGAAGTTCCAGCAGCAACCAAGAAGTGCTAAGCGACAGTATGTTAGCGGTGAAACTATGTACATCTGGGGGAAACAGTATTACTTATCCTTTGTACCAGATGCTCAAAAGAACAGCTTTGAAATTCAAGGAGATAAAGTAATTCTCTCAATGAGAGAAGATAGTACGGTTAAGCAACGAGAAAACTATGTGCGTGAACAGTATCGTAGCTTACTAAAAGTTGAGATAGAAAGACTTCTTCCTAAATGGGAACAAATTACTGAGCTTCACTGTGAGTCATGGCAAACAAAATATATGGTTACGCGTTGGGGAACTTGTAACACTGAAAAAAAGAAGCTGTGGTTTAATCTGCAGTTGGCCCAGAAACCTATTGAATGTTTAGAATATGTTATTTTACATGAATTGATTCATTTGAGGGAACGTACGCATAATTCTACATTCATTGCATATATGGACATGTATATGAAAAACTGGAGAGCGGTACGAAAAGAATTGAATGATTCAAGACTAGACTATTATGATGCTCAGGATGAAAGTCCTTTACAAAAATTAATCGACCAAAGAAGATATGATGAGATTAAAGACGCTGTTCTTGATTATATGACGGAAAAAGTGAAAGAGAATAAAGCTACACTATCAGATATTGAAATCCAAAATGTAATCCATATTGAACAAGTGGATGATGGTGCGATTAGCTTTTCTGTAATCGTAAGTTGTGATATCGAACATTCCATATCTTCAACTGGTAGAGTTTCGTTTACTGAAAAATGGCTTGATGTAAAGTGTAACGTTCTTTTAGGTGTGGAATTAACAGATTTTGAAATTATAAATATTAATGAATGCGAGCAACAGGAAGATTCAGATAATGACAAGTATTCAGGTGAATTAGTACCGATTATTTCCAGAGATGCTTTTGAAAATGAAGCTACAAAATTTTTGGAGAAATATTATCCTTTGGCTTTACAGGAACCCGTATCTGTTCCTATTAGAAAGATTGCAGAGGATATGGGCCTTTCGATTATAGAAGATTCGTTGCTTTCATCAGAACTTGATATTTTTGGTTTGGTTGTTTTTGAAGACGGAAATATTAAGGATAAAAACAAGAATATTGTTATCAGAAATGCCAAACGTGGAACAGTTTTGATAGACCCTCGTGTTTATTATGAACGAACCTTAGGTACTGTTAACTTTACCATTGCGCATGAGTGCTTCCATTGGTATAGGCATCAACCGTATCATGCTTTGATGAAGATGCTTGGAGCAAATGATGAATTAGGGAAAATAATACAGTGTTCTATAGGTAGCAATGCAAAAGATTCAGAAAAGTGGAAGGCTGTAGATTGGATGGAGTGGCAAGCTAACGGTGTTGCTCCACATATCTTGATGCCAACCAATACAGCAAAAATAAAAATTTCAGAACTCATAGAAAAGTATCATATCCATTTTGATGGTACTGATGGTTATCAAATCGAGAAAATGATTTCAGAATTAGCTGATTTCTACGGATTATCAAAACAGGCAGTTAAGATGCGCATAAGAGAAATGGGGTATGCAAAAGTTGATGGTGCATTTACATATGTTAATGGACAATATGTTACTCCATTTTCATTTGATGCCTCAGCCTTGACGGATAATCAATCATTCACAATATCATCAGCTGATTTATTTAAGGCGTATTGTTTAAATAAAGACTTTAGAAAAGCCATTGATACAGGAAAGTTTGTTTATGTTGAGGGCCATGTTTGCCTTGGTGATGAGAAGTATATCATACATTCAGATGGGCGAGTAAAACTTACACAGTATGCTTTATCTCACATGGATGAATGTTGTCTTGCTTTTGATAAGGGATATAGTTATCAGTCGAAGTATCAGGGACAAAAATACTATACCCAAATGATGTACAAGACACCGAGTCAGGTGGCAGCACAAGAATACTCATTTGAGATGAATGCTCACAACAGAACATTGTTATCTCAAATTCAGAGAGCAAGTCGAAGTGCTGATGCAATGAGATTGTATCCAGGAGCCTTCTCTGAAACATTGGTACAGCTTATGAAAGAGAAAAAGCTTTCTAATAAGAAATTAGCAGACGCCTCATTGGTGGGCGAACGTACAATACAGAGATTAAGAAATGAAGAAGAATATCCCACAACAATTCAAACGGTTTTGGGATTGTGTTACGGATTGCAGCTTTCAGTGCCTGAAGCAGAAATGTTAGTTGGGAAAACCGATTTCAATATAAAGCCAACTAATCCACAAAATAATGCTTATAGATGCGTATTAAGCTCATGTGCCGAGAATAGCATATATGAGGTTAATGAGATGTTGGAATCTTGTGGATTTGAGCCACTTGGTAGTTCAAAATTGGGATAATGCATAAGGAGGTACTTTATTAAATGCAATACGATTGGATAGATTTTTACACAGAGTTTGCTACTAAGCTTCTTCCTTTCAAAACTGATAGAAAGACTCTTATTCAGAAAATATATGCGGTGTATGACACTGTTGGAATTAGTGTTCCGAAACTTGAAAGTGGTGATGAGATTATTGATATTGATCCGTTCACCATCTTTGGCACATTCAACAAGGGAATAACAAATGCTAATAGAATTGCTATTCTTAACGGGATAGCGTCAGAGTTTGGAATTGCTGCAACTGTGCCGAGCAATTTTGATGGAATTCCGGTTCTTAATAATCTAAAGGCAACGTTTTATGGATTTAAGGATGATAGAAAAGCAAATGATATTGATAACTTGTGGAGTTTGTTTGAGGTAGCTCTTGCATTGGCTGACAATGACACAGAGGATAACCGTCAGAAATTCTCCGAGGCTTATGACAAGGTACATGATCAGCTTTGCATTCGCTGGAATATTACGATGGGCCTTTATTGGATTCATCCTTATACATTTATCAACTTGGATTCCAGAAACCGCTGGTTTATAGCAGATGTCCAGAATATGCCTGGCGAGTTTGTTGTCGCAGCCGAGAAGAAGCTTAAGAAAGTGCCGTATGCTGCAGATTATCTTGAAATAAAGGATTTGTGTAAGAAAGCTCTGGATGCAGGTGAATATAAATACAAGAACTTTCCTGATTTATCCTATACGGCCTGGGTGATCTCTGAGCAAGTCAATCAGGAAAAGGCTGCTGAAAAAGGTAAAAAGACTTCGAAAGCAGAATTTCTTAAGTGGTTTATGCCATTGCTACAGGCGTTACGCGATTTAGGAGGATCTGCGACACCGGTAGAAGCGAGAAAGAAAATTATAGAAAACGAGCATTTGTCGGATGAGATAGTAAGCGAAACCAGAGGGAAAACGAAGGTTAACAAATTTGAAAATGAAGTTGCTTTCGCAAGAAACTATCTCGTTGGAGCGGGATATATTGATAAAAGCGTAAGAGGTGTGTGGACACTTACTGAAGCAGGCAAGTCAGTGGAATTAACAGCGGAGATGGCATCGGATATTTTCAAAAAAGGTGTCTCTGATGCAAAGAGTAAGAAAACGAATGATAGCGATGCTCTTGCAGATAGTGATGTCGATACAGTTCATTACTGGATTTATGCTCCAGGACAAAACGCTGATAAATGGGAAGAGTGTTATAAGAACGGTTATATGCTTCTGGGCTGGGGCGAGATTGGAGATCTTGGAGTATTCAGCTCTAAGGATGAAATGAAACAGCAGATGAAGAAAGAATACGGTGATAGCAGTTCCTATAAGAATTCAGCTCATGCTACTTGGCAGTTTGTACATGATATTAAGATTGGCGACGTGGTATACGTTAAAAAAGGAAATAATGGAATTCTTGGCAAAGGAATTGTTGAGTCTGATTATGAATATGATGCAGATCGCACAGATGAATATTCCAATGTTAGAAAAGTAAATTGGACGAACAAGGGCGATTGGACAATTAATCATCAGTCCCCTCAGAAGACTTTGACCGATATTACGCCATATAGTGACTTCGTACAAGAAATTAAGGCTTTGTTTGAGGAAGATGATATTGCAGATGATGAGCAGGAAATTGCCTATCCGGAGTACACAGCAGAAAATTTCCTGGATGATGTGTACATGTCTGAAGATAATTATACCAGATTAGTTGGCTTACTTAGAAATAAGAAAAATATTATCTTGCAGGGTGCACCAGGAGTAGGAAAAACATATGCTGCTAAGCGCTTGGCCTATTCTATGATGGGTGTAAAAGATGTAGAGCGTGTCATGATGGTACAGTTCCATCAGAGTTATTCCTATGAAGATTTTATTATGGGCTTTCGTCCATCTGCTACAGGATTTGAACTGAAGAAGGGGGCATTCTACAATTTCTGCAAGAAGGCTGAGGTGGATAGTGATAATGAGTATTTCTTCATCATAGATGAAATCAATCGCGGCAATCTGAGTAAGATCTTTGGCGAGCTGTTTATGCTGATTGAAAATGATAAGCGAGGAAATGCGCTACAGCTTCTGTATTCGGATGAAAAGTTTGCAGTGCCGAAGAATGTCTATATTATTGGCATGATGAATACTGCAGACAGAAGCCTGGCTATGCTGGATTATGCACTTCGTAGAAGGTTTGCTTTCTTTGATATCAAGCCGGGGTTTGAGACTACGGGGTTCCGTGAGTACCGCATGGCATTAGATAATGAGAAGTTCAACAAACTGATCAGTTGCGTCGAGAGTTTGAATAGAGAGATTTCCGTCGATGAATCTCTGGGCGAAGGGTTCAGTATTGGTCACAGCTACTTCTGTAATTTACAGCCTGATGCAATTGACGATAGTTGGCTTTATGGTGTTGTGGAATATGAGCTGATACCTTTATTGAAAGAATACTGGTTTGATGAACCTATGAAGGTGAAAAATTGGAGCGAAAATCTAAGGAGTACGATTAAGTGATACCGATTCAAAACATCTATTATATGCTGTCCTATGCATTTCAGGTATTGAATGAGCAAGGTTATAAGAATATAGCCACAGAACAATTTAATAATACTGGCGAGCTGATGGCGGCTATCTTAGAAAAAGGTATCGCGATTCAGCTAAAGCGAGGACTTGGTAAAGAATATATTCCGCAGACGGAGGCGCTCTCTTCTCTGCGAGGAAAGATTGATATTGCAGAGTCCATCAAGACACAGTCAATGTTACGGAAACAGCTAATCTGTACATACGATGAGTTTTCGGTTAACAGCATCATGAATCGGATCATCAAATCTACAGTTGAACTTCTCCTTCGTTCGAATATATCGAAACAGCGCAAGAAAAATCTTAGAAAGTTAATGGTGTATTTCAGTGAGGTGGATTTTATTGATTTGTATACGGTAAATTGGAATGTTCAGTACAATCGAAATAACCAGACTTATCGTATGCTAATTTCGATATGCTACCTGGTAGTAAAGGGTCTATTGCAAACACAATCGAATGGGCATACCAAGTTGATGGACTTTCTAGACGAGCAGCGAATGTGTCGATTGTATGAGAAGTTTATCCTGGAATATTATAGGAGAGAGTTTAAAAATCAGATTACCGCAAATGCATCACAGATTCCTTGGCAGCTGGACAATGAAGAAAACTCTATGTTGCCTGTGATGCAAAGTGACATTATGCTTCAAAGTGGTGAGAAAGTTCTTATTATTGACGCAAAGTACTATGAGCACAGCACACAGGTGCAGTTTGACAAGCATACACTTCATTCAGGCAATCTTTATCAGATTTTTACTTATGTGAAAAACAAGGAATATGAACTGAGAGAGAAGGATCACACGGTTTCGGGAATGCTTTTGTATGCCAAGACTGATGAAGCGATATATCCGAATAATGTGTATCAGATGAGTGGAAACCAGATTACTGTCAGGACTCTGGATTTGAATTTACCATTTGATGAAATAGCAGGACAGCTAAATACAATAGCAAAAACGCATTTCGATTTATAAAGGAGGCCTCCTATTTGAAAAAGAAAAAAGATGAAATAACCATCCGTTCCAGCGCAGCAGAATACCTGACCTATGTTGCTTCTGTTGGTGATCAGCAGGATAGTATTGAGATGCGCTATGAGGATGAGAATATATGGCTGACACAGAAGATGATGGCCACGTTGTATGATGTCGGCACTAACACTATAAATTATCATATTAAGAAAATATTCGAGGATAGCGAACTACAGGAGGATTCAGTTATTCGAAAATTTCGAATAACTGCCGCTGACGGAAAAAGCTACAGCACAAATCACTATTCCTTGGAGATGATCATTGCTGTTGGATTCAAGGTAAATTCTGAGCGTGCGGTGCAGTTTCGCAAATGGGTCAATCAAATTGCAAAGAACTATACCATCAAAGGATGGGTTATGGATGATGAGCGTCTGAAAAATGGTGGCTCTGTGCTTACAACAGAATACTTTGATCGCTTGCTTGAGCAGATTCGTGAGATCCGTTTGTCTGAGCGTAGATTCTATCAGAAGATAACGGACATTTACGCCACAGCTCTCGATTACGACCGCACGGCAAAAACGACAAAGCAGTTCTTTGCCAAGGTGCAGAACAAGATGCATTATGCAGTTCACGGACATACGGCAGCTGAGCTGATTTACGAGCGAGCAGATGCCGACAAGCCACATATGGGACTGACCACATGGGCAACAGCACCGGAAGGAAAGATTGTAAAAAGTGATGTGAGTGTTGCAAAGAATTATCTTTCAGAAAAGGAAATGCGTTCATTAGAGCGTATCGTTTCGGCGTATTTAGATCTGGCAGAGGATCGTGCAGAACGTCACATTCCGATGACAATGGAAGACTGGGCAAAGCGTCTGGATCTATTCCTGATGGCGGATGACAGAGATGTTCTTCAGGATGCAGGCAAGATCACAGCAGAGATTGCCAAGGCAAAAGCTGAGACTGAATTTGAAAAGTATCGTATCATTCAGGACAGATTATTTATGTCTGACTTTGATAAATACATGCTGGAGTTGGAAGAGAATGCGAAGAAGTAATAGGATCGGTTTTCTGTTTAATGCATATTTCTCAGTATAATAAGGTCGAGTGCATGGGAGACAGGCCATCAGTTAGGGCTAAAAATAGCCGTTGACCTGTTCTTTGTAGGAAGAACGGACAAGGTTGAGACGATGGCGGGTTCTCGCAAAATTTGACTTTTATGTTTGAATCACTATAATAGTAGAAACGAATAAAAAAGTTGAACTTTTTCCGTGAACAGGCGAGGTCTAGGCTGTGATATGGATAGCGGAATGTATCAAGAATTTTCTGCTACAGAATTTGTTGATATGTTTCCACGAACAAACGGAGATATTTGGATACGTGCCATATTAGTCTGGATAGGTTCCTGATGACCGACATCAATCAGGACCTATCGAGCCACCTTGTATGCATGTTCCTTGCGTTCTTCAGCAAGCTTTTCTTTGAGGTTATCCTCACGCTTGTCATCAAATATTCAGGGAGGCATTAAACGCAACAGCAATTCACAGGGGCTCATTGGAAAAAATAGCTGATAGGAATAAAATTATAGATCATATTTCGGCGGATGAAGATTTGAAAAATATGTGGAAAAAGTATCAAAAGAAATTTTCATATGCTAACGATATATCTTATGAGCAGGTGATAGCTCTGTTAAGAGAGGTTGTCTTAGAAGAATAACGCTATAATGAAAATTTAAGATAAGATGTATTCGTTTTTTGATCACATAAAAATGCGTAACAGATTCAATACCTGTTACGCATTAAAATTTTATTTATCCCGTTAATGATTACTTCGCAAGCAGCATCATAATTTCATTGCTTCTTGCAATAAATGCAGCCATTTCATCAGCAGGAAGCGGCTGGTTTGCGATCATAGCAAGGTCATAGAGCTGTTTACAGAAGGTCGGTACATGCTCGGAATCCTTGTGTTCAAAGATATATTGAACCAAAGCATTGTTTGCATTCAGTACCAGAGTCTCGGAACCGCCAAACATAGAAGGATCCATGCCCATACCGTGCATGCTGTACATTTTCATCATATCCTGCATACGGCGTGTGTCCTCGGAAAGAGTGATCATAGAGGAAATATTTTCATCCTTTAATTTTTCTACTTTGACATCTAAGTTGTCTTTTCCAAGAGCATTTTTGAATACCTCAGTCAGAGTATCTGTGGTTTCTTTTAATTCTTCTTCCGAAACATCTTCTTTTAAGGAATCCGTTACGTCTGCATCAATGCGGGCGAAACGATACTGTTCGTTGCGGGCTTCTAACTGTGAAATGAAAGAAGTATCAATGTTGTGGTCTAAAATGACAGCGTCCATACCCTGTTCTTTGAACATACGGATGTACTGGCTCTGCTGAACCTTGTCGGTAACATAGTAGACAACCTTGCGGGTATCTTTTTCGGTATCAGCAGCAGTATCGGTATCCTGATTTTCCCCGGTATCAGTATCAGCTTCGTCCTTTTTCAGGATTTCAGGTAAGGTCAGGTACTTGTCATCTAAGTTCTTGAACAGGATATAATCATTCATCTTGTCGCAGAATTTTTCATCCTTTAAGCAACCGAACTTAATGAATGGGCTGATGTCATCCCAGTATTTTTCATAGGACTCTTTGTCTGTTTTGCAAAGACCGGCAAGTTTATCTGCAACCTTTTTTGTAATATAATCAGAAATTTTCTTGACAAAACCATCGTTCTGTAAAGCACTTCTGGAAACATTTAAAGGCAGGTCAGGGCAGTCGATGACACCTTTTAAGAGCATCAGGAATTCCGGGATCACCTCTTTGATGTTGTCGGCAATAAATACCTGATTGTTGTAAAGTTTGATCACACCTTCAATGGATTCGTATTCCATGTTGATCTTTGGGAAGTAGAGAATACCCTTTAAATTAAACGGGTAATCCATATTCAGATGGATCCAGAATAAAGGCTCCTTGTAATCCTGGAATACCTTGCGGTAAAAAGCAATATATTCTTCATCGGTGCATTCATTTGGATGTTTTGCCCAAAGCGGGTTCGTGTCATTCAAAGCAACCGGACGTTTTACGATCTTTGCTTTTTCCATTCGAGGGGAAACTTCTACCTGTTCCTTTGTACCGTCTTCGTTTTCTTTTTCTTCATATTTTGCTTCTTCCACGATGTTTTCCACGACAGTGTCCTTTTCGGTTACTTCATCTGCCGGAATAGTTTCGTATTCGGTTTCTGCATTTTCCTTTTCTAAGAAAATCGGGGTAGGCATGAAAGAGCAGTATTTTTCAATGACTTCTCTTGCACGATACTCGTTGGCAAACTCAAGGCAGTCCTCGTTTAAGAAAAGAGTGATCTCTGTACCGACGCCTTCTTTTGTTCCATCATTCATATCAAACTCTGTACCGCCGTCACATTCCCAGTGAACAGCCGTAGCGCCATCCTTATAGGAAAGGGTATCAATATGCACTTCGTCTGCTACCATAAAAGCAGAGTAGAAGCCGAGACCGAAATGTCCGATGATCTGGTCTTCGTTTGCCTTGTCCTTGTATTTTTCTAAAAAGTCAGTGGCACCGGAAAAAGCAATCTGATTGATGTATTCCTCAACCTCGTCAGCAGTCATACCAAGACCGTTATCGATAAATTTCAAAGTTTTTTCTTCCGGGTTCAAAACTACGCGGATTTTTGCTTCGTAGTCATCCGGGAGGCTGTATTCACCCATCATATCCAGTTTTTTCAATTTGGTAATGGCATCACAACCGTTCGAGATCAATTCACGGTAAAAAATGTCGTGGTCAGAATATAACCATTTCTTTATAATAGGAAAAATATTGTCACTGTTAATGGAAAGGCTTCCATGTCTGTTACTCATAGTCATACACTCCTTCTTGTGTTTTGCTTTCAAATGTTTTGATGCTAGTACATATTTTAGTATTAGAAAATGACAATGTCAATAGAAAATTAGCACTCGATAAAAATGAGTGCTAACAGATACGGCAAAAACATTGAAAACATGGACTTAATGAGAATTTATTAAAAAAATATAAACAATCAGAGAAATAAAAAATCTCCAAATAAAGAAAATGACGAAAAAGACGAAAAAACAGAGAAATACAAATAAAAAATGCACAACAAATTGTACTTGGATTTGTGCATTTTAGAAAAAATGCATAGAAAACGTAAAGATTATTGAGAAAAATTGTTCATTTTCATTGCGTTAATATTTTAACGATGATATAATAAATTAAAATGAGTTAACATGTCTATATGCCACGCTGCGCGGGCAAGAAATAAGGAGCACCCACAGGGCATCTATATGCCACGCTGCGCGGGCAAGAAATAAGGAGGATATATATTGAAAAAAGAAGAGAAAAAACAATTGGATGACATCCTGAAGGCTCATGATTACAACAAGACATCCGTCATTGCGATCATGCAGGATATCCAGAAAATCTATCATTACCTTCCACAGGAGGTACTCACTTACATCGCAGGTGAATTGGGATTGAGTGAAGCAAAAGTGTATGGTGTAGCAACCTTTTATGAGAATTTTTCCTTAGAGCCAAAGGGAAAATATGTGATCAAGATCTGTGACGGTACCGCCTGTCATGTGCGGAATTCTACCGCAATCTTAAATGAAATCCGTTCTGTTTTGGGTGTATCACAGGAGCATCCGACCACAGAGGATATGATGTTTACGGTTGAGACGGTTTCCTGTCTGGGAGCCTGTGGATTAGCACCGGTCTGTACAGTCAATGACAAAGTACATCCGGCAATGACCCCTGAAAAGGCAAGAGCTTTAATAGAAGAATTAAAGGAGGAAGCTGCAAATGAAAATTAAGACAAGACAGGAATTAGAAGCAAAAAGAGCGGAGTACGCAGCTTCTTTAAAGACACAGAAAAAGCAGATCTTAATCTGTGCAGGAACCGGATGTGTTGCCGGAGGTTCTTTAAACATCTATGCAAGATTGCAGGAAATTTTAAAAGAACGCGGCATCAAATGTTCTCTGGTATTGGAAAAAGAACCGCATGAAGAGAGTGTGGGACTGAAAAAGAGTGGATGCCATGGTTTCTGTGAAATGGGACCATTGTTAAGAATTGAGCCGGCAGGACTTCTTTATATCAAAGTAAAAGTAGAAGATTGTGAAGAAATTATCGAAGAGAGTATCATCAATGACCGTGTGATCGAGCGTCTGGTATACCATGACCAGGAGGGCAAAGCTTATGAGAAACAGGAAGAAATCCCGTTCTATAAGCAGCAGACCCGTGTGGCATTAGAGGATTGCGGACGTATCAATGCAGAGTCCATCAAAGAATACATAGCAGTCGGCGGTTACAGTGCCGTAGCAAAAGCACTGTTTGATATGACACCACAGCAGATTGTCGATGAGATTTCCGAAGCATCCTTACGAGGACGTGGAGGCGGCGGTTTCCCGACCGGAAGAAAATGGGCACAGGTATTAGCACAGGATTCCGAAATTAAATATGTGGTATGTAATGGTGATGAGGGAGATCCGGGAGCATTCATGGATCGAAGCATGATGGAGGGAGATCCGCATCGTGTGATTGAAGGAATGCTGATTGCAGGTATTGCAACCGGAGCACATTACGGATATATCTATGTGCGTGCAGAGTATCCGCTTGCCGTAGAACGTCTTCAGACAGCAATTCAGAAGGCAGAAGAAAAAGGTCTGTTAGGAAAAAATATCTTAAATTCAGGTTTTGACTTTGACTTAAAGATCAGTCAGGGTGCCGGAGCATTCGTTTGTGGTGAGGGTTCCGCACTGACCGCTTCCATCGAGGGAAATCGTGGTATGCCGCGTGTAAAACCGCCTCGTACCGTAGAAAAAGGATTGTTTGAAAAACCAACCGTTTTAAATAACGTAGAGACCTACTGTAACGTTCCGCCGATCATCAATAAAGGGGCAGACTGGTATAAGACGATCGGACCGGATAAGAACCATGGAACAAAAGCGTTTGCCTTAACAGGAAACGTTATGAATACAGGACTGATCGAGGTTCCGATGGGAACACCGCTTCGCAAAGTTATTTTTGATATCGGAGGCGGTGTCAAAGGCGGAGAATTTAAGGCAGTCCAGATCGGAGGACCATCCGGTGGATGTCTCTGTATCAATCCGAGTGAAGACCACCTGAATTTACAGTTGGATTTTGACTCCCTGAAAAAAGTAGGAGCCATGATCGGAAGTGGTGGACTTGTTGTTATGAACGACAAGAGCTGTATGGTAGAAGTGGCAAGATTCTTCATGAACTTTACACAGAACGAATCCTGTGGAAAATGTATTCCGTGCCGCGAGGGAACCAAGCGTATGTTAGAGTTGTTAACCGATATCTGCGAAGGACGCGGAACGATGCAGCATATTACATTATTAGAGGAACTGTCCGAGACCATTTCCGCAACAGCACTCTGTGGACTTGGAAAGACAGCAGCATCTCCGGTTGTCAGCACGATGAAATACTTCCGTGATGAATATATTGCCCATGTGGTAGATAAGAAGTGTCCGGCAGGACAGTGTAAAGCCTTAGTAACCCTTCAGATCGATCCGGAACTTTGTAAAGGATGCTCAAAATGTTCAAGAGTCTGTCCGGTTGGAGCAATTTCCGGCGAGATCAAGAAACCGTTTAAGATTGATACCACGAAGTGTATCAAGTGTGGAGCCTGCAAGGAAGGTTGTCCTTTCCATGCAGTAAAAGAAGTATAGGAGGGACTGGCATGGAAAAATATATGATCATAGACGGAGAACGTGTGTCGTTCACCGATGAAAAAAATATACTTGCGGTAATCCGCAAAGCCGGAATTATTTTACCGACATTTTGTTATTACTCAGATTTATCCATCTATGGTGCATGCCGTATGTGTGTCGTAGAAGACAAGTGGGGAGGCATTGTGGCATCCTGTTCTACACCGCCAAAGCATGAGATGGAGATCTATACGAATACACCACAGCTTTATTATCACAGAAAACGTATCTTAGAGCTGTTATTAGCAGCACATTGCAGAGACTGTACAACCTGTGAGAAGAATGGAAAATGTAAACTGCAGGAATTAGCCAAACGTTTCGGAATTCCGGGAGTGCGTTTTGAGAACACCAATCCGATCCGTCCGATCGACCGTTCTTCAAAAGCGATCGTAAAAGACCCGAATAAATGTATCCTCTGTGGTGACTGTGTCCGTGTCTGCAACGAGATTCAGCATGTCGGAGCGATCGATTTTGCAAACCGTGGCTCTAAAATGATCATTTCCACAGCATTCGGACGTGATCTTGCGGATACAAACTGTGTCAACTGTGGACAGTGTGCAGCAGTCTGTCCGACCGGAGCGATTACGATCAAAAACGATACCCATGACGTATGGGAAGCGATCCATGATCCGAAAAAACGTGTGGTAATGCAGATCGCACCGGCAGTCCGTGTTGCGATCGGTGAGGCATTCGGTTATGAACCTGGTGAGAATACAATTGGAAAATTAATTGCATCCTTAAGAAAATTAGGTGTAGATGCAATCTTTGATACCTCCGTGGGAGCAGACCTTACCATTATGGAAGAGTCTGCGGAGTTAGTAGAGACACTTTCCGAAGAAGGACGGAAATACCCACTCTTTACTTCCTGTTGTCCGGGCTGGATCCGTTTTGTAGAGACAAAATATCCGCACCTGATGAAATATGTATCTACTTCAAAATCCCCGATGGAGATGTTTGGAGCGGTCATCAAAGAATATTATAAGAAATTAGACAAAGAAGAAGGAAAAGAGACCGTATCCGTTGCGATCATGCCATGTACGGCAAAGAAATATGAGGCATCCAGAGAAGAGTTTGTACGCAACAGCAGACCGGATGTGGACTATGTTCTGACTTCCGAAGAAGTGATCGGAATGTTTAAAGAGATCGGTATCCGCTTTGACCGTTTAGAGCCGGAAGCATATGATATGCCATTCTCTATCTATTCCGGAGCCGGTGTGATCTTTGGAGCAACCGGTGGTGTGACCGAAGCAGCAGTCAGACGTGTCGTAGCAGACAAGAGTCCGAAAGCATTAAAAGACATTGAGTTCATCGGAACACGAGGAATGGCAGGCACTAAGATCTGTGAACTGGATTTAGGAGAGCGTACCGTCCGTATCGGTATCGTCAGCGGACTTGGCAATGCAGAGGAGCTGATCAAGAAGATCGAAAGCGGTGAAGAGCATTTTGACTTCGTAGAAGTGATGGCATGTCCGGGAGGATGTGTTGCCGGAGCAGGTCAGCCGTTTGCCCGTTCTACAGAAAAACGTCTGCGTGCAGAAGGTCTTTACAAAAACGATAAGGCACTTCAGATCAAACGAAGCGAGAACAACCCAATCGTGAAGAATCTTTACGATGACTTATTAAAGAACAGAGAGCATGAACTGCTTCATGTTCACTATCCGGGGCATAAGGCAGATGCATAGGGAGTAGAGGAGACTGCTATAAGGAATATATAGAAGATATACATATATATATGCAAAAAAAAGAATCAGAACTTATTGTTTTGGTTCTTTTTTTGTGATAAAATCGGACATCATATAGAAAGAAAAAAGAGGAGAGATGAAGATGTACTGGATTATACCGTTATTACTTGCATTTTTATGCACACTTATAAATCCGTATATTGGATTGGTGGGAATACTCTATATCGGTGAAATCGTTGTATATTGGTTTTTTGATGGAAATGCCGAGAAAGCAGCAGATTTTGCATCCGGATATGTAGAAAAGACAGATGCGAAGTATTATGAAGTTTTGAAAAAAGCAGGAAAAGGCTGTTTGAACTTTTGGTGTGGATTAGCAGTCCTGTTCTTTGTGTTGATGACTGTGATCAGTGTCATTGTAGAGACAGTGGCTTCCGGCACCATGCTTGGCGGACCAACAACCCTGACTCCGTTTCTGATCGGCAGCAAAGAGAACCGGGCAGCATATGGTGTGGCACTTTTGATGGTTTCTATCCTGTTACATATTGTGGCACTGGTTATGATATTTTTGCGAAAAAAATATTTCTTAGAAAAACCAAAAGATATCAAACCATTAAAGACACTTGTTTTAAAAGAAGAAAATCCGGTAAACAGATTAGAAAATATACGGATTGGGATTGGTGGGATTCCGGTTGTACTGATATTAGCAGCAGGAGTGTTCGGCATGATGAATGAATATTTTGGATGGCTTTCGTTTTTGTTTCATGCGGCATATCTGATCGGAATCGGAGTGATGACTGTCGTAATTGGAGGAATATTCCGATTTGCACAGAAAAATGAAACAATGAAAAAAGGAGTGCAGTATTTTGTGAACTATGTTACGGATGGCACACCATATTATCATTTCATTATAGGCGGCATGTGGATCGTAACAGCCTTTTTGGTGATCCTTCAGCTTTTGTTGGGACTGGGTTATAAAAATGACATCTTTATGATGTTTGGATTGCACAGGGGAACTTCTGCTATGGTGATTTCCTGTCTGCTTGAGTTAGCAGCAGCAACCTGGGTCAGTATGAAAATGTATAAAAAGAACCAATAAATTTAACGTAACACGATATTTCCTATAGAGTGAAAAACAGCCCGCAGGATCATGACAAAGTATGACATCATCATGAATCTGCGGGCTGTTTGAACCTGTATAGAAATAAATCGAAAATTATTTTAATGAGCGGAATTTTTCCTCACAATATTTGCAACGGTAAACGGCATGTTCTTTGTCCGTTAAAATAAAAATCTGGTCAAGTTCCTGTTCGATCGAAGTAATGCATCTTGGATTCTTGCAGCGGATGACATTCTTAACCTGTTTTGGAAGGTGGAGTTTTCGTTTTTCAACGATCGTATCACCTTTGATGATGTTGACGGTAATGTTGTGGTCAATAAATCCTAAGATGTCAAGGTCGAGAGCATCAATGCTGCATTCCACCTTGATAATGTCTTTTTTACCCATTTTGCTGCTTCTGGCGTTCTTGATGATCGCAACGGTGCAGTCTAATTTATCCAATCCAAGGTCGTGATAGATTTTCAGACTCATGCCTGCCTGAATGTGATCAAGCACAAAACCTTCGCTGATTCCACTGATATTTAACATATAGTTGTCCTCCTGTTTGTCGTGTTTTCAACTGTCATTTATACCTGAATTCCAAGCAGAGTCAGGATCAGTGCCATTCGTACATAGACACCATACTGTGCCTGTTTGAAGTAAACAGCACGCGGATCATCGTCTACCTCAACGGAAATTTCATTGACACGAGGAAGCGGATGGAGTACTAACATATCCTTTGGAGCCAACTCCATTTTTTTCTTATCTAAAATGTAAAAATCCTTCATGCGCACATAGTCCTCTTCATTGAAGAAACGTTCCTTTTGTACGCGTGTCATATAGAGAATGTCCAGTTTGTCCATGGCATCTTCTAAGCGGATGACCTCTTCATATGGGATATGATTGCGGTTTAAGACCTCTTCACGGATATAACTTGGCACTTTTAATTCTTCCGGTGAGATTAATACAAAACGGATGCCCGGATAACGGATCAGGGCATTGATCAGAGAGTGAACGGTACGTCCGAATTTTAAATCGCCGCACAAACCGATCGTCAGATTGTCCAATCTGCCTTTTAAACTGTGAATGGTTAATAAATCGGTAAGAGTTTGTGTAGGATGTTGATGACCGCCGTCTCCGGCATTGATAACTGGAATATTGGAATGAAGAGAAGCAACAAGAGGAGCTCCTTCTTTTGGATGACGCATTGCACAGATGTCTGCGTAACAGGAAATAATACGGATCGTATCGGAAACGCTTTCGCCTTTTGCTGCTGAACTCGAATCGGCACTGGAAAAACCAAGAACACTGCCTCCAAGATTTAACATGGCAGCTTCAAAAGAAAGACGGGTTCTGGTGCTCGGTTCATAAAAACAGGTGGCAAGCTTTTTTCCATCGCATGCATGTGCATATTTTTTGGGATCTTTTTCGATGTCATTGGCAAGATTTAAAAGCTCATCCAACTCTTCAACGGAAAAATCCAACGGACTCATTAAATGTCGCATAGTGTTCCTCCTTAAGTGATTTTTACTATCATATAATAGTTGTCCGAAATTTTCAAGATTCAGAATCCGAAATACTTAAGATTTTTTCAAAGATCAATCCTGCCGCTAACCAAAACGGTGCATAATCCAAACGGATGACACCATCGACATTTGTTTTGGCATTGTTATAGTCCCAGGGACACATATGATGTTTTTTTAAAAGAGAACCACTGATATATTCACAGGTGAAAATACCAAGGGTATAGACACTGCCGCGGTAAAGAGCAGGCTTGTCCTCCATCTGATGATGCATCGGATGGATCAGTGCAGCGAGTCCGTAAATCGGAAACATCCAGATAGAGGTCTGCCCTTTGAGTCGGAAATCCTTATTAAAAAAGGCGTGAAACGAGGTAAAGATGATTTCCATACACCATCCCGTCAGCCCACAGATCAAAAAATTTTTCTTCATAAAAACAGTATGTTCCATTGCGGAAAGTTTATGCGTGAAATTGACTTGAGATGCAAAGTCCGTTATTATTAGAAAAGATAAAAAAGGAAAAGAGGAATGCTTATGCCAGCTCTGAAAAAATTATTAGAAAGATTAGATTATCAATGTGTGCAGGGGAACCCTGAGATTGAGATTTCACATTTGATTTATGATTCGAGAAAAGCAGGGAAAGACGATCTGTTTGTCTGCATCAAAGGTACGGCAGTGGACGGACACAAGTTTGTTGAGGAAGTGGCACAAAAAGGAGCCGCTGCGATCGTGGTGCAGGAGGATGTAGAAGCACCAGAAGGGGTAACGGTTATCAAAGTCGAAGATACCCGCTATGCCTTAGCACTTTTATCAGCAGCATATTTTGACCATCCGGCAGAGAAAATGCGTGTTATAGGAGTGACCGGAACCAAAGGAAAGACGACCACAACCTATATGGTAAAATCCATTTTAGAGAGTGCAGGCTATAAAGTCGGTCTGATCGGTACGATCGAGGCGATCATCGGGGATGAAGTCATTCCGGCAAGCAACACGACACCGGAGTCCTATATTATACAGGAATATTTTCATAAAATGGTGGAAACAGGCTGTGACTGCTGTGTCATGGAGGTATCCTCTCAGGGACTGATGATGCATCGTACGGCAGGATTTGTATTTGAAATCGGAATATTCACGAATATTGAACCGGATCATATCGGACCAAACGAGCATGCATCCTTTGAAGAGTATCTTGCCTGCAAGTCCATGCTGTTCCTTCAGAGCCGTTTGGGAATCGTCAATAAAGATGATGCCCATGTGGAGGAGATCTTAAAAGGACACACCTGCGAAGTGGAAACATTTGGATTTTCCAAAGATGCGGATATCCATGCGGTCAATACAAAATTAATAAAACGTCCGGGATATTTAGGGGTTGCCTATACCGTAGAGGGACTTTTAAATTTTGATGTAGAGATAGATGTTCCGGGAAAATTCAGTGTATACAATTCCCTGACAGCCATTGCGATCTGCCATCACTTCAATGTTTCCGTGGAGGATATGAAAAAGGCGCTTAAAGAGGCAAAGACGCGTGGCAGGATTGAGATGGTAAAAGTTTCCGATGAATTTACATTGATGATCGACTATGCACATAATGCGATGAGTCTTGAGAGCCTGTTAAGTACCTTAAAAGAATACGGACCGGAGCGTTTAGTCTGTGTCTTTGGATGCGGCGGCAACCGTTCCAAACTGCGTCGCTACGAGATGGGTGAGGTATCGGGAAGACTTGCAGACTTTACGATTATCACATCAGATAACCCACGATTTGAGGAACCACAGGCGATCATCGATGATATTAAAACAGGAATTGAGAAAACAGATGGAAAATACATTGAGATCATCGACAGAAAAGAAGCCATCCGCTATGCCATTGAGCATGGAAAACCGGGAGATGTCATAGTCCTTGCAGGAAAAGGGCATGAGGACTATCAGGAGATCAAAGGCGTGAAACATCCGATGGACGAAAGAGTTCTGATCGCAGAAGTCTTAAAAGAATTACATGGAGAATAAAAGATGGCATTATATGCAGATATTATCATTGATATCTCATTAGAAAAATTAGATAGAACGTTTCAGTATCTGGTGCCGGAAGAATTAGAACAGGACATTGGGATCGGAATGCCCATCGAAGTGCCGTTTGGAAAAGGAAGCAGAAGGATCACGGGATATGTGGTGAATCTGAGCACCGAACCTTCCTTTGAAGTTGCGAAAATTAAACCTATATTTAATATTAAGACGGATGGAATACCGATCGAGGCGGAGCTGATCTCTTTAGCGACATGGATGCGCAAAAACTATGGCGGAACCATGAACCAGGCACTTAAGACCGTACTTCCGATCAAGCGCAAAGAGAATGAAAAACAAAAGCAGACGATTGCCTTAGCATTAGAGCCGCAGGCGGCGAGAAATCTTTTTTTAGAAAAAAACCGTAAGAACAGTGTGGCAAGGGAACGGTTATTAGAAGCCCTGATCGAACAGGGAGAGCTGCCAAAAGAGATCATTACGAAAAAGCTCGGAGTCTCTACCGCAGTCATCCATGCCTTAGAAGAACAGGGGATCATAAAGACCATTTCTAAGAGAGATTACCGGAATCCGGTGGCGCATTTAAAAAAGAGCGGGAATGTTACGGTCTTAAATGCTGCACAGCAAAACGTAGTGGACACTGTCTGGGAACAGATGAAAAACCAACAGCCAAAGACTTACCTTTTGCATGGTGTTACGGGAAGCGGTAAGACGGAAGTCTATATGGAACTGATCGCAAGAACAGTAGCGCAGGGAAAACAGGCCATTGTCCTGATACCGGAGATCGCTTTAACTTATCAGACAGTCATGCGGTTTTATAACCGTTTTGGCGAGCGGGTCTCGATCCTGAATTCAAGACTTTCTTTAGGGGAGCGTTTTGACCAGTATCAGCGGGCAAAAAATGGAGAAATTGATGTTATGATCGGCCCGCGTTCGGCATTGTTCACACCGTTTTCAAATTTAGGCATTATGATAATAGATGAGGAACATGAGACTTCTTATAAAAGTGAGACGGTTCCAAGGTATCATGCCAGAGAAGTAGCGGCAAAGCGGGCAGAGTTGTGCGGTGCAACGTTAGTATTAGGTTCCGCAACGCCATCCTTAGAGAGTTATTATAAGGCAAAAAAAGGCGAGTACACACTGTTAGAACTGACCGAGCGGGTACAGAACCGCCCACTTCCCGTATGTCATGTCATCGACTTAAGGGATGAATTAAAGCAGGGTAACCGTTCGATCCTAAGTGTAAAACTGCAGGAATTGATGGAAGAAAGGCTGCATAAAGGCGAACAGATGATGCTTTTTTTAAACCGCAGGGGCTTAGCGGGATTTGTGTCCTGTCGTGCCTGTGGAAATGTCATCAAATGCCCGCATTGTGATGTTTCCTTAAGCCAGCATCAGGGCGGCAGACTCATCTGCCATTACTGCGGCTATGAAACAGAACAGCCAAAGGTCTGTCCGGCATGTGGTTCTAAATATATCGGTGGTTTTAAGGCGGGGACACAAAAGATCGAAGAGATCGTAAAAAAACGTTTTCCCGAGGCGAGAACGATCCGCATGGATATGGATACGACACGGACAAAAGACGGATATGAGAAGATTTTGTCTGCATTTTCAAACAGGGAGGCAGATATCCTGATAGGGACCCAGATGATCGTAAAAGGACATGATTTTCCAAATGTGACCTTAGTAGGAGTCCTAGCGGCAGATATGTCACTCTATATCCATGACTATCATTCCGCAGAGCGTACATTCCAGCTTTTAACGCAGGCGGCAGGAAGAGCAGGCAGGGGAAGTGAACCGGGCGAGGTGGTCATCCAGACTTATACACCGGAACACTACAGTATCGAGGCGGCAAAAGAACAGGATTACCGGATGTTCTATGAACAGGAGATCCGTTATCGTGACCTTTTGAATTATCCGCCGGTCTGGAATCTTTTAGTCATACTGATTTCTTCGAGAGAGGAAGAAAACGCTACAAAAGCGGCAGAGCAGATAGAAAAAAAGATCGCACAGATGCAACTAAAGACCGTGGCAGTCATTGGACCGACAGAGCCGGCAGTTGCAAAGATCAATGATATTTATCGCAAGGTCCTCTATCTAAAATGTGGAAATTATGATACATTAGTGGAGATAAAGGACAGCTTAGAACAATATTTAGAAAAAGAACCGTTTGGGAACGGGATTGGCATACAGTTTGATTTCAATCCGGTACATGGGTTTTAGACAGGAGAAAGAGAGGGACATTATGGCACTTAGAACCATTCGTATTCAGGGAGATGAAGTATTAAATAAACGATGCAGAGAGGTAACGGAGATGACTCCGAGAATAGCAACGCTGATCGAGGACATGATAGAAACGATGGATCATGCAAACGGCGTAGGACTTGCGGCATGCCAGGTCGGCATCTTAAAGCGTATCGTAGTCATTGATGTAGGAGACGGACCGATCGTATTGATCAATCCGGAGATCTTAGAGACAGAGGGCAGCCAGACCGGAGATGAGGGATGCTTAAGCCTTCCTGGAAAAGCAGGAGTAGTCACCAGACCAAATTATGTCAAAGTGCGGGCATTAGATGAAAATATGGTAGAGCGTGAATTAGAAGGTACAGAGCTTCTTGCAAGAGCATTCTGCCATGAAATAGACCACTTAGACGGACATCTGTATACAGAGCTGGTAGAAGGTGATCTGTTTGATGTGCGTTATGAGGAAGAAGAGGAATAGACATGAGATTGATTTTTATGGGAACACCGGATTTTGCGGTGGGGACATTAGAAGCGCTGATCGAGGCAGGACATGAGGTAGCTCTGGTGGTCACACAGCCGGATAAACCGCGTGGAAGAAGTAAAAAACTGCAATATCCGCCGGTAAAAGAAGCAGCTCTTGCACATAATATAGAGGTATTCCAGCCAAAACGTGTGAGAGAAGCAGAAAGCATTGAATATCTGAAAAAATATCAGCCGGACTGTATCGTCGTTGTGGCATTTGGACAGATTCTGCCAAAAGAGATTTTAGAAATGCCAAAATACTGCTGTGTGAACGTTCATGCATCCCTGCTTCCGAAATACCGTGGAGCAGCACCGATCCAGTGGGCAGTCATCAATGGAGAAAAAGTCAGCGGCGTGACCACGATGCGTATGGATGAGGGACTCGATACCGGAGATATGATCTTAAAAGAAGAGGTGACACTTGCACCAGATGAAACCGGAGGAAGCCTGTTCGACCGTTTAGCCGAGGTTGGAGCTAAGTTAGCAGTTCAGACTTTACAGGCACTTGAAGATGGAACGGCAGAATTTACACCGCAGGATCACGAGAAAGCAACACAGGTAGGCATGATAAAGAAATCCTTCGGAGAGATGGACTTTACAAAGAGTGCCGTAGAATTAGAACGTCTGATCCGCGGACTGAATCCGTGGCCGGGAACTTATACCGAATATCAGGGAAAAACCTTAAAGATCTGGGGTGCGACAGTAAAAGAAGGCGGTGATCCGTCAAAGGCAGGCACAATCGTAAACGTTACAAAGCACAGCTTTGGCATCCAGACCAAAGACGGTATTTTAGTTCCGACCGAGATACAGTTAGAGGGCAAAAAACGGATGACCGCAGAGGCATTCTTATGTGGTGTTTCGCTGTCAGAGGGAACCGTGCTTGGCACAAATGCTTAGAAAATATTAAAAACAGGAGGAATTCATATGTATTACTGGTGGGACCCAACTTACATTCTTGTAGTGATCGGAGCGATCATCTGTCTGATCGCATCCGCAAGAGTCAGAACCACTTATGCAAAATATTCAAAATACCGCAGTATGTCAGGACTGACCGGAGCACAGGCGGCGGAGCGGATCTTACACGATGCCGGCATCTATGATGTGCAGGTCGGACATATTTCAGGAAACCTGACAGACCATTACAATCCAAAGACCAAGGTGTTAAACCTTTCCGACAGTGTCTATGGAAACACTTCTGTAGCAGCGATCGGTGTGGCAGCCCATGAATGTGGTCATGCGATCCAGCATCAGACCGGATATTTTCCACTGACATTGCGTGGAAATTTAGTACCGGTGGCAAACTTTGGCTCCACTATGGCATGGCCGTTGATCATTATCGGACTGTTCTTTAACAGCAGTACCGGAAGTTTTCTGATCCAGCTTGGAATCATTTTCTTCTCTTTAGCAGTACTGTTTCAGTTAGTGACACTTCCGGTAGAGTTCAATGCGTCTAACCGTGCATTGCATATCTTAGGAACCACAAATATGCTTCAGGATGATGAATTGAAGTATACAAGACGGGTATTAAGAGCAGCGGCACTGACCTATGTGGCGAGTGCGGCAGCAGCGATCCTGCAGCTACTTCGTCTGATCATCTTATTTGGAGGAAATGACCGTGACTGATAAGACAGACACGAGAGAGATTGTACTCGACATCCTTTTAGCAGTAACAAGGGATGGCGAGTACAGTCATATTGCGTTAAAAAACACATTGGACAAATACCAGTATTTAGAAAAAAGAGAACGTGCCTTCCTTACAAAAGTAGTAGAGGGAACATTAGAATACCAGATTCGGATAGATTATATCATCAATACATTTTCCAATACAAAAGTACATAAAATGAAACCGGTCATCCGCTGCATCCTAAGGAGTGCGGTCTATCAGATCTGCTTTTTAGATGGAGTGCCGGATTCTGCTGCCTGCAATGAGGCAGTGAAGTTGGCAAAAAAACGTGGGTTCCATACATTAAAAGGTTTTGTCAACGGAGTGCTTAGAAATATCGCAAGAAACAAAGAGAACATCACCTATCCGGAGAAAGAAAAAGAACCAGTCGCGTATCTTTCCGTTATCTACTCCCTTCCGGAGTGGTTAGTCCGTCAGTGGAAGGATGAATATGGAATGGAGCGTACCGAGCAGATGGCGGCAGCATTTTTGACAGAGCAGCCGACCACGGTGCGGATCAATACTGAACGCATCACGAAAAAAGAACTGATGGAGCGGCTGCAAAGCGAGGGAGTAGAGGTATCGGAGTCTGTGCAGATGGAGGATGCCTTGTTCCTGTCCGGGTATGATTATCTGAATAAGCTAAAGAGCTTTCAGGAAGGACTTTTTTATGTACAGGACATCAGTTCCATGACAGCGGCAAAGGAAGCAGGAGCAAAAGAGCAGGATGTGGTCTTAGATCTCTGCGCTGCACCGGGCGGAAAGAGTATTTATGTGGCACAAAAGATGCATGGAACGGGAAAAGTCATCGCAAGGGATCTGACACCACAGAAAGTTTTTTTGATCGAAGAAAATATCAGGCGGTGTCAGGTGTCTAATATGCAGGCAGAGTGTGCGGATGCCAGGTTTTTTGATGCGGCATGGGAAGAAAAAGCAGATATCGTGATCGCAGATCTGCCGTGTTCGGGACTTGGTGTGATAGGCAGAAAAAAAGATATCAAATATAAGATGACCGTAGAAAAAGAGGCAGAGCTTGTGGCACTGCAAAGGGAAATCCTAAAAAATGCAGTGCGTTATGTCAAACCGGGCGGAACACTTCTTTACAGTACCTGTACGATCCATAAAGCGGAAAATGAGGAAAATGTCAGGTGGCTGTCAGAGCAGTACCCGGAACTGGAAGTAGAACTGCAAAAGCAGATTTTTCCGGGAGAAGAAGGAAATGACGGATTCTTTGTTGCAAGGATGAAAAAAGGAAAGAAACATGAGTGAGATACAGAGTGAAAATCATAGAAAAACAGACATCAAATCCATGGATTTAGCAGAATTGAAAGCATTTATGACATCCATTGGAGAAAAGCCGTTCCGGGCATCCCAGATCTATCAGTGGATGCATGTCCGCCATGTGAGCAGCTGGGATGAGATGACGAATTTATCAAAGGCACTTCGGGAAAAGTTAAAAGAGCAGGCAGAATTGACGGTCTTAGAGCCGGTGACCATTCAGACATCGAAACTGGATGGAACCAAAAAATATCTGTTTCGTCTGCCGGATGGAAATATGATAGAGAGCGTGCTGATGCGCTATAAACACGGCAATTCCGTTTGCATCTCCTCACAGGCAGGCTGCCGTATGGGCTGCCGTTTCTGTGCGTCTACCTTAGACGGATTAGTCAGAGGACTGACTCCGGCAGAGATGTTAGAGCAGATTTACCGCGTAGGAGAAGACATCGGAGAGCGGATCTCCAATGTGGTTGTGATGGGAACGGGAGAACCGTTAGACAACTACGAAAACCTGCTGCGTTTTATTACCATGCTGACCGATGAAAACGGCTTAAACATCAGCCAGAGAAATCTGACGGTATCCACCTGTGGCATTGTACCGAAGATTAAGGAACTTGCCGAAGAAAAATTACAGATGACATTAGCACTTTCCCTGCATGCTTCAAACCAGAAAAAGAGGCAGGAACTGATGCCGATCGCAAATAAGTATGACATCGAAGAAGTGATCGATGCCTGCAAATATTATTTTTCAAAGACAGGCAGGAGAGTGACCTTTGAGTACAGCTTAGTGGCAGGAGTCAATGATACAAAAGAGGATGCAGAGGAACTCAGCAGACTGATCCATGGAATGAACTGTCATGTGAATCTGATACCGGTCAACCCGATCAAAGAGCGGAATTATAAGCAGCCGGATCATACGGCAACAGAGAAATTCAAAATAGAACTTGAAAAAAATGCAATAAATGTTACTATTAGAAGGGAAATGGGCAGAGACATAGATGGTGCCTGTGGACAATTGAGAAAGAGATATACAGAAGGGTAGGCGAAACAGGGAATGAAGACATTTTCGATATCAGACATCGGAAAGAGAAGAGAAATGAATCAGGATTATATGTATACATCGGAGAATGCCGTTGGAAATTTGCCGAACCTTTTTATTGTAGCAGATGGGATGGGCGGACACAAAGCAGGTGAGTATGCATCCAGATATACGGTAGAGACTATCGTAGAGAGTATTGAGAAGGATGAGAGAACCGAACCGGTGGAGGTCATCGAGCATGCCATCTGTAAAGCAAATGAGGAACTGATAAAAAAAGCAGCCGGTGATGAGGCAATGTCCGGCATGGGGACTACGGTTGTTGTAGTGACAGTAATCGGGAAAAAGGCATGGGTTGCCAATGTTGGTGACAGCAGAATGTATGTTGTCGGCAAAGAGATCAAACAGGTGACCAGAGACCATTCCTTAGTAGAGGAAATGGTACGCATGGGCGAGATTGCAAAAGATGCAGCAAAAGATCATCCCGACAAGAATATCATTACAAGAGCTGTAGGAGCAGCAGACAAAGTAGTAGCGGATTTCTTTCAGGTGAATTTAGAACCGCAGGATTACATATTGCTCTGTACGGACGGATTGACAAACATGGTAGAGGATCAGGACATCCGAAGCATCATCAACAGTCAGAGAGACGTTGCGGAGTGCGCGGAGAGATTAGTCCGGACAGCAAATGACAATGGGGGAAAGGATAATATCACGGTGGTTGTTATAGAACCGTTTTAGACGAGGTGGAAAGAATGCTAACAGAAGGAATGTTTATAGATGATCGTTATGAGATCGTAGGAAAAATAGGTGCGGGCGGAATGTCGGATGTCTATAAGGCAAAAGACCATACATTAGGACGTTTCGTTGCGATTAAAGTATTAAAACAGGAATTTTCGGAGGATGTTAATTTTGTAACAAAGTTCCGTACCGAGGCGCAGTCCGCAGCGGGCTTAGAGCATCCGAATATTGTCAATATTTATGACGTAGGAAGTCAGGAGGGAATGTACTACATTATCATGGAATATGTAGAAGGCATTACCTTAAAGACTTATATTGAGAAAAAAGGACAGCTTACTTTTAAAGAGGCGATCAGTATCGCCATTCAGGTAGGCAGAGGAATTGAGGCTGCCCATAAGAAAAATATCATACACAGGGATATCAAGCCGCAGAATATCATGATCTCCACAGAGGGAAAAGTCAAAGTCATGGACTTTGGTATTGCAAGAGCCGCAACATCGAATACCATTAATTCCGATGTGATGGGTTCTGTCCATTATTCTTCCCCGGAGCAGGCAAGAAACGGTTTTGTGGATGGCAGAAGTGACATCTATTCCTTAGGAATCGTGATGTACGAAATGGTGACAGGACGTGTACCGTTTGACGGAGATACCACCGTAGCCGTGGCAATCCAGCATTTGCAGGAAGAAATGGTAGCACCGAGTGCTTATGCACCAAATCTTCCGGTCAGCTTAGAAAAGATCATCTTAAAATGTACACAGAAGAATGCTGACAGAAGATATCAGACCATGGGCGATCTGCTATTGGACTTAAAGAAATCGCTGATCAACCCGGATGAAGATTTTGTGACATTAGTAGATCCGAATGTCGGCGGCGAGACAAGAAAATATAACGATGAAGATTTAGAGCGCATCAAAAAAGAAGCAGAAAGCGTTTATTATGATCCGCAGGAAGAAGCGGAAGAGGATGAGGACGACGAAGAGGAGGAAGAATCCGAAGGCGAACTCAATCCGAAGATGGAAAAGGCTATGTCCATTGCAGGGATCGTTGCAGGTGTGATCATTGTCGGAATTGTCATCTGGCTGATCTTAAGTGTCAGTGGGATCGTAAAATTTGGTTCCTCCGGTAAAAAGGATGATACAAAAGAGGCGACAAAAACCGAGAAAGACAGCGAACAGGTCGAGATGATCGATGTCACCGGAATGACCTATGAGGAAGCAAAAAAAGCATTAAATAAAATTGATCTAGGCATCAAAGACGGCGGCACACAGGCTTCCGAAAAATATGATGCAGGAGAAATTATCTCCCAGAGTGAAGACAAAGGAGATATGATCAAGAAAAATACAACCATTGTCGTTGTGATGAGCAGTGGCGTGGGTGAAGTTTCCGTTCCGGATGTCAAGGGACTCGATGAGACATCCGCCATTAATAAACTGCAGGATAACGGATTTAAGTATTCAAGGGATTACGCAAACAGTGATACGGTAGCAAGCGGTCAGGTCATCTCCCAGACACCGGATGCAGGTGCCAAGGCAAAGAAGGGTGACAGTATCAGTATTGTTGTATCTCAGGGAAAAGCACCGGTCGTAGTTCCAAATGTGGTTGGAAAATCGGAGACAGATGCCAGAAACGAACTGTCAGGAGCAGGACTGACGGTAACAAGTGTTACCAAAGAGAACAGTGATACCGTTGTGGCAGGAAATGTCATCAGTCAGAGTATCGCAGATGGAAAATATGTCGATGCGGGAAGCAATATCAGTCTGGTCATCAGTGACGGACCAAAGATCACTTATTATAAGTTCAGTGCCAAGATTACGGCACCGGCAGATAATGACAGTGTGGTAGGTGCAAGTATTGTATTAAAGGACTCTAATGGAGCAGTGTTAGAGCAGTGGAACAGTATTGCAATCGAATCCTTCCCATACTCGATCCAGAAAACAGATATCGCAGAAATGTCTTCCGGAAAACTTGAGATTACCTGGTCACTTTCTGACGGAACAGAGCAGAAACAGGTACAGGACGTTACATTTAACAAGCAGTAAGGAAAGATATGCAGGGAAAGATAGTAAAAGGAATTTCCGGGTTCTACTACATTCATGTAGTAGGAGCCGGAATTTATGAATGTAAAGCAAAAGGCAGTTTTCGCAATCAGAAAATCAAACCGTTAGTCGGAGATAACGTGGAAATTGCTATTTTAGATGAAAATGAGAAAAAAGGAAATATCGAAAAAATTCTGCCGAGGAAAAACGAACTGATCCGGCCGGCAGTTGCCAATATAGACGGAGCATTGGTGGTCTTTGCGGCGGCAAAGCCAAAGCCAAACTTCCATCTGTTAGACCGTTTTCTAGTGATGATGGAATATCAGCATATTCCGGCAGTGCTTTGTTTTAATAAGACAGATCTAGTGGATGAAGAAGAACGAAAGAGACTGCATGACATCTATGCCGCAGCCGGATATCCGATCTGTTTTGTCAGTGCGAAAGAGCAGATCGCCATAGAAACCGTCAAAGAGCAGATAGAGGGCAAGACCTTCGCCTTAGCCGGTCCGTCCGGTGTCGGAAAATCCTCGCTTACGAATGTGTTGCAGTCAGAGATCCGGATGGAGACCGGAGAGATCAGTATGAAGATCGAAAGAGGAAAGCATACGACGAGACATTCACAGGTCATACCGCTTTCGAAAAACACCTATCTGATGGACACGCCGGGATTCAGTTCCATGTATATGCCGGGATTTGAAAAAGAGGATTTAAAAGAGTGCTATCCTGAATTTGTGGCATTAGAAGAACAATGCCGTTTTACGGGATGCAGTCACATTCACGAACCGGACTGTGCCGTAAAGGAAGCATTGTCTGAAGGAAAGATCAGTACAGAGCGGTATGAGAACTACTGTACCTTATATGAAGAAATAAAAGATACGAAAAAGTATTAGGAGGAACATAATTATGAAATGTCTGTCACCGTCTATATTATCTGCTGATTTTGCCAATTTAGGCGAGCAGATCCGAGTGATTGATGAAGCGGGAGCGGATTATGTGCATATTGATGTTATGGATGGCTGTTTTGTCCCAAACATCTCCTTTGCATTTCCGGTGCTCAAAGCGATCCGTCCGCTGACGGAGAGAATTTTTGATGTGCATCTGATGATCGAGGAACCGATTCGTTATATTGACGAATTTGCGGCAGCAGGAGCGGATATCATTACCGTTCATGCAGAAGCGTGTAAACATTTAGACCGCACCATTGAAGTGATCAAAGAGCATGATGTCTTAGCAGGAGTGGCATTGAATCCTGCAACCCCATTAGAAGCGGTAGAGTATATCCTGCCAAAAGTGGACATGGTATTGTTGATGACAGTCAATCCGGGCTTTGGCGGACAGTCCTACATTTCCTATTGTACGGAAAAAATCCGTAAGTTAAAGGAGATGATCGAGCGTCAGGGACTCAAAACCGACATCCAGGTGGACGGCGGGATCAATCTGGACAATGTGGAAATGGTCATGGATGCAGGAGCAAATATCATCGTGGCAGGAAGTGCAGTGTTCAAAGGTGATGTAGAGCAGAATGTGCAGGAATTTTTAAATCGGATGAAATAAGAGCGGATTAGTAAAATGATACAGAAAACAAAAAAGATATTGGTAATATCAGGCGGTGCCATAGAGGCATCTTTTATGTTAAAATATATAGAAGAACAACAATTTCGTTATATCATTGCTGCGGACTCCGGCATGGAGTTTTTATATAAGTGCGGAAAAAAACCGGACATGATCGTGGGCGATTTTGATTCCGTAGACCCGGCTGTATTAGAGGCGTATCGAAAAATGGACGGCATTGAGTGGAAAGTATTACGTCCGGAAAAAGACGATACGGATACCGAGTCAGCAGTGCAGACTGCGGCAGAGCTTGGGGCAGAAGAGATTCATATTGTAGGAGGAACCGGAAGCCGGTTAGACCATATGCTTGCAAATGTCTATCTGCTGGGATTGCTGCGGGAAGAGGGAATTTCGGCTTATCTTGTAGATGCACATAACCGGGTACAGGTCATAGATCAAAGAACCGTGATCAAAAGAGAAACACAGTATGGAAAATATGTCTCACTGCTTCCGTTTATGGGAGCTGTGGAAGGCATCACATTAAAGGGAATGAAATATCCATTAGAGGATTATATATTAGATCACTGCCATTCAATTGGGATCAGTAATGAGATCACAGGAGAACAGGCAGAGATTGAATTTCGAACAGGCAGATTAATTGTAATTGAGTCTAAGGATTAGGAATAAATTTTACTGGAGAAAGAAGGTAGAGGAAAAGTAACAGAAAGAGGTGGGAGAGTCTGTGAATTTGCAAATGGTAGTAACCTATATAGGGGTAGATTTTTTTTGCGATGGCACGCATCAGAAGAACGGATAAACGTCCGGGCAGACTGGTCTATCTGATCTGTCAGATACCGATCGGGCTTGCAATGGTATTATGTCTGACGACACCGTGGACCGGCTGGGTATTTCAGATTGCGCAGATGGTACATACCAAAGAGGCGTATTGTTCGTTTTTGTGTCATCCCTGCAATATCTGTATAGTCTTGTAGTCTGTATCTATGCCGTAAAGTATGGCATCCGGGAAACGAATAAGGAAAGACGGACATTGTGCTGGCTGTTTGGAATATTTTTGATATTTCCATTGGCAGCAGGTATGGTACAGATGACAGTTGGAAACACACCGATCATAGCACCGGCGATCATCACTTCGTTGTTTATCATTTTTGTCTATGTACAAAGGACACAGATCTATAATGACGCACTGACCGGACTGAATAACCGGAAACGTCTGTTTTTTATGCTGGAGGCAAAAATCCCGCAGGTGGATAAAGAGCATCCAATGCTTCTCTATATTTTAGATGCAAACCGTTTTAAACAGATCAATGACAAGTATGCTCATGCAGAGGGTGACAATGCATTGGTTTCCATTGCAGAGTGTATGATGCAGCTTGCAGGAGAGTATCACATCTTTGTCGCACGTTATGGCGGTGATGAATTTATGATGTTAGATTACGGAACAGAGCTTTTAGAGCCTGTAAGAGTAATGGAGAGATTGCATTTTCTGATTGCTAAGAAATGTGAAGAGAAGAAAATAAGAGAGCAAGTCCTTTACTCGTGGGGGATTCCATGGGGAGAGGACTTGGTTTCATTTTATCATAATTTACATTACGGTTTGTTTTTAATCAAGGCGTGCCCTGTTGCTTGACAATATGGTAAAAACACCATATTATATTTATATAGAAATCACATCGGAGGAAAGTTATGAGTGAATTTAAAGCAGAATTCTACGAAACAGAGGAGGGAAAGAAACCCGCGAAAGATTTTATGCTTTCACAAAATCCTAAAATGAAGGCAAAATTATTTGGCTTAGTTAGTATTTTAGAGCAGTATGGGAATCAGTTAAGAGAACCATACAGTAAACCTTTAGGTGACGGAATATTTGAATTGCGAGCAAAAGTAGGGACAGATATTTCAAGAGTATTATATTTCTTTTATTATGAAGGGAGAATAGTATTAACACATGGTTTTGTTAAGAAGACGAAAAAGACACCGCCAAGTGAAATTGAATATGCAAAGAAATGCAGAAAAGCTTTTTTAGAAAGGAGTGGTGAATAATGAGTGAATTTCAAAATTTATTACAAGAAGAATTAAAAGACCCTGAATTTAAAAAGGAATGGGATGACATGCAGCCGGAAATGGATGTTATTCGTGCCATGATTGATGCACGCATTGAACAGAATTTAACACAAAAAGAGCTTGCAAAGCGTACGGGAATAGATCAGGCAGATATAAGTAAACTTGAAAATGGAACCAGAAATCCATCTTTAAAACTTTTGAAGCGGTTAGCTCATGGTATGGGGATGCAATTAAAAATTGAATTTGTACCAATGCAAACACAATTACGGAAATAGCGTATAATATTTTAGGCATTCGGATTCTGAAAGGAGTCCGAATGTCTTTTTTGATTCTTTTGATTATTCCAAATATATTCCGGTAAGCAGATAAATGTGGTAAAATAAAGCAATAACAATACAAGATTTTGAAATAGGAAAGTGACTGAAAAGGTGACTGAAAGGGTGATTGATAGGATCACTGAAAAAAGTAGGGAAATAATATATTATTACTGGAAAATTAACTAAAAAAGGAGGTCTAAAGCTATGAAAAAGAAACAAAAAGGAAAATTAGTGTTAGGACTGTTCATGGGATGCTGTCTTTTATACGCAATGTCTGGATTTTCCACAAAATCCGTACAGGCAGCAGCATCTCTCCAAAAAGAGGACGGGCAATTAGTCGGAGGGAAAGCTCAGGACATCTCACCGGCGGGAAAATACAAACCAAAAGAGAACGAAGATGCAAAAAATACAGAAGTAAAGAGTCAGGATACAAAGAGTACAGAAGCAGAGAACATAGAAGTAAAGGATCAGGAAGAACAAAAAAGTACCGGAACGAATGATCTGACTCAGAATGCGACAGGAGCTTCTGCGCAGAGCGGTACATATGGCAATGTAAAATGGAAATTATCAGGTACGACACTGACGATCAGAGGTTCCGGTGCAATGCCGGATGCAAGTCTGTCAGAACCCGCACCGTGGAGCGAACTCAATGTAAAGAGTGTAGTGATCAGTGAGGGGATTACCGTGATCGGACAGCAGAACTTTTGCAGAATGAGTTCCATTACATCGGTTAGCTTTCCACAATCCTTACAGACCATCAAAGAGGCAGCATTTTATGAGTGTTCATCACTTACAGAAGTAAAACTTGCTAAGAATGTCAAAACCATAGAGAGCGGAGCATTTGCAGGATGTACTTCATTAGCAGCATTTTCCGCAAGCGGAGTAACCACAATGGGGGATTATGCATTGCAGGAGACCGTGATTACTACTTTTGAAATTCCTAAAAAAATGACAAAATTTTCGCCACAGATATTATTTGGCAATACGAGCCTTTCCGAGTTGAAAGTTGCATCCGGCAACACTGCTTTTATAGCAGAAGATGGTGTTTTATATACAAAAGATAAGTCCACGTTAGTGCTGTTTCCAGTGGATAAAGCGGTTACACAATTTACCGTGCCGACCGGTGTAAAGCAGATCGGAGATTATGCTTTTTCCAAGACCCGTAATCTGAAAAGCGTTCGTTTTTCCAATGTAACAACACTTGGGGAGGGAGCATTTTACGGTTCCTCATTATCAGGAGCATTGGTACTTACCGATAAGATAACAACGGCTGGCAGTTTTGCATTCGATAGTTGTACAGAGATCACATCCGTCAAATTCGGAAAAGGACTGAAAGAGTCCCCTTACAGGATGTTTGAGGCATGCAGCAGCATTAAAACGATTGATTTTGGCGGACTTCAGACCTTGGGTATGCGTACTTTCTGCGATTGTAGCAGTTTAGTGAACGTCACACTTCCGGATCGAATGAAAAAATGGGGTGGTTCCGTTTTTAACAGTTGTAGCAGCCTGAAAACGTTTACGGCAAAAGGCTTAGAAACGATCGGTTATGCTGATTTTGCACAGTGCTATGCGTTAGAAACGGTAAATTTGTCAAAGGTGAAAACAATCTATCGACAGGCATTTGCAAATTGCCCTTCTTTAACAAGTATTACGCTTCCGGCATCTACACAGTATGTAGATGAGAACGCCTTTGAGGCAGGGGTACAGGTAAACTGCCTGAATAAAGAACTTGTGAAGTTTGGTAAAAATGGACTTCATTATGCAGAGAAGATCACCATTTCCGGTACCAGAGATTATAAAAAAGCCTTTGAGGTTCTTTCCATTGTAAATAAAAAAAGAGCGGAAAATGGTTTGTCGGCACTGACGATGGATAGCAGTCTGTTAGAAACAGCTATGATCAGGGCTGGCGAACAGGAAGTGCTGTTTTCCCATACAAGACCGGATGGTGCAGCCTGTTTTTCCGCAAATGCAGCGATGATCGCAGAAAATGTTGCGATCAATCAGCGTTCAGCTTCAGAAGTGATGAACAGTTGGATGAATTCAGAAGGTCATAGAGAGAATATTCTTTCGAAAGATGCCACAACGATAGGAATCGGATGTTTTTATATGGATGGAGTCCATACATGGGCGCAGTGCTTTGGGAATGCCGAGAATCCGCAGACAGCAGCAAAACCGGCGAATCAGACGGTAAGTCAGTCGATGTATATTCCAAACGGCACTTTTTCGGAAGCGATCACAAGCAGGGGAATCATATGGAATACGCCGAAAGAGTATACATATCAGTTTAGTATTGGGATTGATAGTGCAAAATGTCAGGTTGGAAAAAAGACACAGGCAAAATTGTGGCTGATCAATCCGGAATTTGGACAAAAGGTGGCATTTAGCAGTAAGAATATCACCTGGGTATCCGGCAATACGAAGATCGCGAAAACAGATGCCAAAGGAAAGGTATCCTTTGTCGGCTCGGGAAATGTAACGATCACAGGTAAAACGAAATACTATCAGACCTCTGTGAAAATAAAAGTCAAAGACAATGGAAAAACAAGTACGAAAAAATCCTCAAAAGTAGTCTTAAAGGACAAGTATGCCATTTACACAGGCAAAGCGATCAAGATCGGTAAGGCGAAGGTAACCGGAAGCAAAGGAAAAGTAACCTACACCTATTATACGGATGCGAAGTGCAAAAAGAAGCTGAAAAACTATCCGAAAAAAGTCGGAACTTATTATGTAAGAGCAAAAGTTGCAGCAACCAGCACGCATAAGAGTGCACAGTCTAATATTGCAAAACTGGTGATCCAAAAAAAGAATCCAATGACCGTAAAAGTCAAGTCAAAGACTTACAAAGCCAAGGCATCTACCGGTAAACTTGCAAAGAACTATTCCTTTAAGATCGGTGTCACAAAGGCAAAGGGAACGGTAACCTACAGTAAGTCCAAGAATTGTAAGAAATATATTACGGTAAACAATAAAGGAAAGGTAACCATCAAAAAGGGAACACCGAGAGGAAAATATACGATCAACGTAAAGGCAAAGGGAAAAGGAACCTATGCCAGCCGTACGATTAAAGTATCGATCAAGGTAGAATAAAAAACATAGCAATACAAGAACGGGAGAATTTTCATGGAATTAACAACCAAAAGACTGATACTGCGTAAATGGCAGGAATCAGATGCTAAAAGCCTGTATGAATACGCAAAAGATCCAAGGGTTGGCCCCATTGCCGGCTGGCCGATACATACAAGTGTAGAAGACAGCAGAGAGATCATAAAGAATGTATTATCTGCGGATGAGACCTATGCAGTAATACCAAAAGATCAGGATCAGGCAGTAGGCAGTGTAGGACTGATGATCGGGTCTGCAAGTAATTTAGATATTCCTGACACCGAAGGAGAGATCGGATATTGGATCGGAGTGCCGTTCTGGGGACAGGGACTGATACCGGAAGCTGTGGAGGAACTGTTAAGGCACGGTTTTGAAGATTTGAAGTTAGACAGGATCTGGTGTGGCTATTTTGATGGAAATGAGAAATCAAAACGGGTACAGGAAAAATGCGGATTTATCTATCATCATACCAACCGTGATATCCATTGGAAATTGATGGATGATATACGCACGGAGCACGTTACCTGCATGAGCAGGGAGGACGCAGAACTGCTGGTACAGGAGCGGAAAAACAGCTTAAGGGAGTAGCAGAGAGTAGAATTTGGGGAGGGAATCCTAAAAAAGCTGGTTTTTCATTTTTGCGACTCCCCGTTTATCATGCAGGAAAACTATGCGGATACATTGATGCGGTTACAGGATATTTTTTATCTGTATAAAAATGAATCCTTAGATGAACTGACCGATGATGAGCTGTTAGAGTACATGAAAGAGAAATTTGATGGAATCTGTGCCGGAGATCTTGATTATTTAGAGGGAACGGTACTTGATACATTCGCAAGAGAGGTGCGGATCGGTACGAAAAAATATATCGGAAAATATCGGGAGGATGAGGCATGAATACAGAGCAGAAAACAGATCAGCAGATCGATTATGGAATGGAAGAACTGATCCCCGTAGTAGCAGAGCTGACAGAAAAATTCACCTCAGCAGAGAGCAGCTCCGTCTCGTATGAGAGAGCAAGACACTTGATGGAGGCAGTGCATCACAGGAGGAAGAACCCTACGAAGTATTAGAAGAGCTGGTATGCAGTCAGACAGCAGAGGAGTTAAAAAAACAGTGTAGAAAGATTATAGACAGCAGCACAGACTGCATGGAACGGTAGTTCTGACGGACTTTGGATATTTATAAAAAGCAGTGTAAAAAATTGCATTTTTTGACAAAATATGACGAAAAAAATATTGCAAAAGCCTACCAATCTGATTATAATAATCGTATATGAGAGAATACAAAAATACACAAAAAGGGAGAGAAGCATATGTTTAAAAAATTAGATGGAATGCTTGTCAGAAAAAAAATGATAATCGGCTATCTGATCGTGATTGTACTGATGGTATTTTCAGGAATCTTAGCAATCGTAGGAGAGACGATACTGCTTAGAAATCTCAGTAATTATTCTAACAAAGTACAGCGGGCTGACACAGCCGTTCAGATGTGCAGACTGAATGTAAATATTGCAGCCAGAAATATCCGTGAGATGGCGTTAAATGACGATAAGTCAAGTTATGATACATATAAGAAAAATGTAGACGATGCTTTAAAGAATATTGATCAAGAGTTAGATGCAATGAAAAAAACAGGGGTCATTGAGGACAAGCTCTATAATCAGTATGTGACCCAGATGAATGAGTGGGGGACCATCGGTATGGATATTATCGATGAGATTGAAGCAGGAAATCAGAAAGATGCAACGGAAAAGATACTGACAAAATGTGCACCGGCATTATCCGAAGCAGTAGATACCGCAAAAGAAATACAAAAGATCACAGATGAACAAGTGGACAAACTGATGTTTGCAAGTAAGCGTGATGCAGTTTTCAATATTATTGGTATTATCATATTCAATTTAATCGGCATCGCATCCGCAGTAGTAGTTGGAAAACGTATTATTGCATCTATTTTGATACCATTAGCTGCATTGGAGGAGACAACGAAAGAATTGTCCCAAGGAAATCTTCACAGCACTTTGGATTATCAGGCAGATGATGAGCTGGGTTCATTAGCAGACAGCTTAAGATCTTCTATAGCAACCTTATCTTCTTATGTAGACGATATCGGTGCTTCAATGCAGGAATTTGAAAAAGGGAACTTTGTTGTCAATCCATCCGTAGAATGGAAGGGAGATTTCAAAGGAATCTTAACATCCTTTAAAGCATTTGAGCACAGTATGGCAGATATGATCACAAACGTTCAAAGCGTTGCAGATCAGGTAACCAACGGAGCAGAACAGGTAGCAGCAGGTTCCATGGATTTAGCAGAAGGTGCAACTGAGCAGGCAGGTGTTACAGAAGAGCTTACGGCAACGATTGACGAAGTCAGCGAGCGCGTATCCGGTAATGCAAAGAATGCAAAAGATATCAGCAAGGAAGTAGAATCTTCCGAAGAAGCTGTTATGATCAGTAACCAGAAGATGCAGGAAATGGTCGAAGCCATGGATGAGATCAGTAATACCTCTCAGGAGATCGGCAACATTATTGCAGCGATCAATGACATTGCTTCACAGACCAATCTGTTAGCACTGAATGCTTCCATCGAGGCAGCAAGAGCAGGAGAAGCAGGAAAAGGATTTGCCGTGGTAGCAGATCAGGTATCCCTTCTTGCAGCACAGAGTGCGGAAGCAGCCAAAGAGTCCCGTGATCTGATCGAGACCTCCGTATCCGCGGTTGAGAGAGGTAAAGTCATTGCAGATGAGACTGCAAAACAGTTAGAGCAGGTTGTAGAAAGCTCTAAAGCAGCGACTGCAGAAGTATACAAGATCGCGGTAGCATTAGAGGCAGAGGCAGCAACGATGACACAGATCAATCAGGGAGTTGAGCAGATCAACAGTGTTGTTCAGACAAATTCCGCAACTTCACAGCAGTGTGCGGCAGCAAGTCAGGAAATGAGCGATCAGGCAGGAACGTTAGAGCAGTTGATCAAGAGCTTCAAGATCCGCAAATAGTAACAGGGAAGTATATTACGATAGATAACGTAAAAGAAAGCAGAGAGATCTGCTTTCTTTTTTGTTTTATAGGATCAGGGTGTCAAAAGGCGGTTTGAAGTTTTTTGACACCCTGATCCTTATAAGAAATTTCTCACGCAATTACCGTTCTGTAACGATCCGGGATTTTCGGATATTATGGGAAGGTCTGTCGAAAGGACAGGATGATTCCTGTATTTCGCCACTTTGATTTTGACAAAAAAAGCATCTGATATTTCATATAATAGGTTCGTACCGATCAAAGAGATTTCAAAAGCAGCAATGGAGGTAGCAGGTGCATTATGAGTTTTACATAGATGCATACATCGTGACCAACTTTTTCTTCGACTACCTGACCCTCTTCCTTATTCGGGAAGTCAGAAGAAAACAGACAAAAACAGGACGAATGGCAGTGATGGCATTGTTGGGCGTATTGAGTGCGGCTGCCAGTATGCTTTTATTGAAAAATGCAGGGATTTATAAAATACTTGTACACCTTCTTATCAATCCGCTGATGTTCTATTTTTGCTTTCAGCAGAAAAGTATTCGTGAATTTTTGACAGACTATGCAGCGGGATATCTGATCATGCTGTTGCTTGGCGGTTCGGTAGAGTGGCTTTGCCGGCTCTTAGGACAAAGGAATCTCTTTGGATGGGTTGTGGGAGGCATAGCAGGAGTGGTGACTATATTTTTACTCCTGTTTCAGGACCGGAAGGAGGAAGAAAAAATCTATGATATCAGAGTATGCCATAAAGGGAAAGAAGTTTCCACAAAGGGTTTTTTCGATACGGGAAATCTGCTTATGGACCCGTACAGTAATCTTCCGGTCAGCCTTATAGAAAAGAACACGTTAGAGATGCTTACAGGGGAGGAGCCGGTGTTGTACCGCTATATACCATTTGTATCACTTGGAGAAGAGCACGGCATGGTGCAGGCGGTGATACTGGATTCCCTTTATATTAAAAAAGAAAAAAAAGAAATTGCGATACAGCCGGCAGTTTTTGCCATTGTGGAAGAAAAATTTTTAAAAGACAGTACATACAGGATAATTTTAAATGGGCGATTATGGTAAAGGAAAGGAGCAGCAGAAAATGTACATAAAAATGAATCTGCCGGGAAAAATGGGAATTCGGATCATACCGTCTTTCTATTCTATGTTTTTAAAAAAGAAAAATGAAGTGCACTACATCGGAGGAAGTGAAGTTCTGCCGCCTCCATTGGATGCGATCGATGAGGCACATTACATACAGGGACTGGTCAATGGAGAAGAAGAGAGCTTAAAAGAGGCGCGTTCCATGTTAATAGAACACAATTTAAGACTGGTCGTTTATATCGCAAAAAAATTCGACAATACAGGGGTCGGAGTCGAGGATCTGATCTCAATCGGAACGATCGGTCTGATCAAATCGATCAATACCTTTAATCCGGAAAAAAATATCAAGCTGGCAACCTATGCTTCCCGCTGCATCGAAAATGAGATCCTGATGTATCTGCGGCGGAATAATAAGACAAAGTTAGAGGTCAGTATAGACGAACCTTTAAATGTAGACTACGATGGCAATGAACTGCTGCTATCCGATGTATTAGGCACTGAAGAGGACATTATCTATCGCGGGATCGAAAGCGAAGTAGAAGAGCAGCTTTTGCGGGAAGCGATCAAAAAACTCTCAGGCAGGGAGCGGATGATCGTAGAACTGCGTTTTGGACTTGGAACAAAAAACGGAGAGGAAATGACCCAGAAAGAAGTGGCGGATCTGCTTGGGATTTCTCAATCCTATATCTCACGGTTAGAAAAGAAGATTATGAAAAGATTAAAAAAAGAAATTGTAAAATTCGAGTAATTGCATATACAATTCCAAAAGAAATATGGTATAATAATAAAAATGTCAGATTTTTGAGAGGTACTGCGATAAGTATGATCCTATCAATCATATAATAATCTGCATACAGAGGAAACGTAAAAGGAGAAGTGTATATGAAACTGGAATTTTTGGGGGCAGATCATGAGGTAACAGGAAGCTGTCATTATCTGAAAGTGGGGCAGACGCATGTCCTGATCGACTGTGGAATGGAGCAGGGAGCAGATCTATATGTCAATCAGGAGATACCCGTCAATGCTTCAGAGGTCGATTATGTGTTAGTAACACATGCACACATCGATCATTCCGGCTTGCTGCCGCTGCTTTATAACCATGGATTTCGCGGAAAGATCTATGCGACAAATGCGACAACGGAACTCTGCGAGATCATGTTAAAAGACAGTGCGCATATCCAGCAGTTTGAAGCAGAATGGAAGAACCGGAAAGCAAGACGTGCCGGAAGACCGGAAGTGGTACCGCTTTATGATATCAATGATGCAATGGGAGTTATGGAGCATTTTGTACCATGTCCATATGCACAAAAAATTGAGATCGAACCGGGACTTACCATCCGTTTTGTGGACGCAGGACACCTGTTAGGCTCGGCATCCATCGAGGTATGGGCAGAGGACGAAGACGGAAAGACCAAGATTGTCTTTTCCGGTGACATTGGCAATGGCAACAAACCATTGATCAAAGATCCGCATTTTATCGAGGATGCCGATTATGTAGTCATGGAATCCACCTATGGAGACCGTCTGCATGAGGTGTCTGTCGATTATGCAAAAGAACTGGCAGAAGTGATCACCGAAACCTTTCACCGGGGTGGAAATGTCGTGATCCCGGCATTTTCTGTAGGAAGGACACAGGAATTACTCTATTTTTTAAGAAGGATCAAGACCGAAAATCTGATGAAAGAGTATCAGGATTTTGAAGTCTATATTGACAGTCCGCTTGCCGTGGAGGCAACCGGGATTTTTCATAAAAATGTAGCAGAATGTTTCGACGAAGAGGCATTAGAATTAGTCGGAAAAGGCATCAATCCGATTCGTTTTGACGGTTTGAAGATGGCGATTACAAGTGATGAATCGAAGATGATCAACTTTAATGAAAAATCCAAGGTAATCATATCTGCTTCCGGTATGTGTGAGGCAGGCCGTATCCGCCATCATTTAAAACATAATTTGTGGAGAGCGGATTCCACGATCGTCTTTGTCGGATTCCAGGTGCCGGGAACGTTAGGACATTCACTGCTTAACGGTGTCAAAGAAGTAAAACTGTTTGGCGAGCAGATTGAAGTTCACGCGAAGATCATGAACCTTCCGGGATTGAGCGGTCATGCGGATAAGAGAATGTTGACAGAATGGATCAAAGCCTATAAGACACCGTTAAAACGGGTCTTTATCGTGCATGGGGATGATGAGGTCTGCGATGGCTTTGCTGCATATCTGCGGGAAGAATTAGGACTCGATGCCGTAGCACCATACAGTGGGGATACGTTTGATCTGGTGCTGAACCAGCAGACTGTACAGGGCTCAAGAGAGCTTGTGAAGAAAAAGACAAAGAGCAGCAAGGCTTCTTCGAACGTCTTTGCAAGACTGTTAGCAGCTGGTGAGAGACTCTTAGCGGTCATCCAGAAAAATGAAGGAACTGCAAATAAAGATATGGCAAAATTTGCAGACCAGATCAATGCACTGTGTGAAAAATGGGATCGTTAATGGGATCGCTGATCTATATCAAAATCTACACAGAAAGATAATTTTTCATACTTTTTAGGGCGGATTTTTCCAGACGGGAGACCTGTGCCTGGGAAATATGGATTTCCTCGGCAACTTCCATCTGGGTCTTGCCCTCAAAAAAACGAAGCCGGATAATATAGTTTTCACGCTCATTTAAACGATCCATGGCATCGCCTAAAGAGAGCTCTTCGATCCATTTTTCTTCTTTATTTTTCTTATCACTAATCTGATCCATGACATAGAGCGCATCACCACCATCAGTATAGACCGGATCATAGAGACTTAAAGGACTCTGAATGGCATCGAGTGCAAAGACGATATCCTCTTTTGGGATACCGGTTTCTTTTGCAATATCTTCTAATGTCGGTTCCGTAGAAGCAGTCCTCGTTAAGATTTCTTTCGCATGGATCGCTTTATAGGCAGTGTCACGCAAAGAGCGGCTTACACGGATTGAATTGTTGTCGCGCAGGTATCTTCGGATCTCCCCTATGATCATCGGCACGGCATATGTGGAAAATTTTACCCCCATATCCGGGTTAAAGTTATCAATGGATTTGATCAGACCGATACATCCGATCTGAAACAGGTCATCTACATTTTCATTGTGATTCGAAAAACGTTTGATGACACTTAAAACGAGCCGCAGATTTCCCTTAATGTAAGTTTCCCTGGCAGCCATGTCTCCCTGTTTGATCTTAGCAAAGAGTTCTTCCTTTTCACTTTCCTTTAAAATAGGGAGTTTTGCAGTGTTTACACCGCAGATTTCAACCTTGTATGCTGCCATGACAGTTCCTCCTGAATGAAAAATATGTAGGGGAAAATGAGGACGATACTAGGATGTGCCTTCTCTTGGAAAGTTATTCAAAATATCTTTATTTTTAAAAAATGATATGCTAAAATAAGACCATAAAATGGATGGGAAAAGGGATGTCAATGAGAGACTTAATCGATGAACGTAACAGACGTGAGAAGCTGAAAAACAGCATTATAAAAGGATACAATGTTCATTATGTCACACAGGAAGAGCTTGCGCGTCAAAAAGAGGAAGAAGAGCGAAAAAGGCAGCAGGAAGCTGCGGAACGGTTACGCTTAGAAGAAGCCGCAAAAAAAGCCGCATTAGAGTTAGAACGCCGTCGTGAGATGGAACAGCGGGAGCTTTTAGAACAGGCAAAAATGCCGCCTTCTAGCAGATACGGCACGAACGAGACGGACAATCCGGTAACCAAAGAGCAGATCAATGCGATCTTAGCGGAGAAGCGACAGGAATTGGACAAGGTGATCCATGACAGTCAGACAGAGGAGTGATGTGCAATGGGTGATGTTGCAAAGAGACAGGAACGGAGCGAGGAACAAAAAGAGCAGGAAAAGACAAAAAAGGAGTTAAATCCGGAATGGTCACAGGATGCACAGGACGAGCTGAAGGATTTTATAGAATCACAGGGCATTTACATCCGTCAGTAATTCCTTTGGAGAAATATGAAAGTTGCGTTTGAACGCCCTTAAAAAAGTAGAATATTCTTTGAAGCCGCACTCCTGGGCGGCTTTCATGGCTGGGACACCTTCCTTGATCAGTTCGGAGGCGTGTAACAGCCTTTTTTGTTCAATATAGCTGTGTAAGGTGTAACCGGTTTCTTCCTTAAAGCGGTGCATCAGGTAATATTTGCTTAAATACAGCCGGTTAGCAAGCGTTTCATTCGATAAATCTTCCCCTAAATGAGAGTTGATATATTTGAGTAATTCTGTGATCTGCTTGTCATAGGTCAGATCCGTCTCATCGTTTGTAAAAGAAGCATCTAAAAACACGCGGTTAATGTAGACTAAGAGTTGCAAAAAATAAGTGTCACTTAATAACTCACTGCCAAATTCCGTACTGCGCAGACTGTCCTCTAAATTAGCAATGATCGTCTGGATCTCCGATTGCAGGGAAGAACGGACACGGATCAGGTTAAAGCTGCGATCAAGACTTTCCTGAAAACAGGAGGAGAGGTCACAGTTCTTGCGGTGCTGTTTTTCCATAAATTCATTTTTCACCCAGATGACAATACGCTCATAGACACTGCTGCCGTCAATGACCGGCTTGTGGATGTCATGATGCGGCACCAAAAGAATATCCCAGGGCTTTAAGTGGTAAGACTTCCCCTCCACAATGTAAGTAACCTTGCCTGATAAAAAAATCACAATCTTGTCAAAATCGTGGTAGTGAAAGTCAAACTGCTGCTCCTTTTTGTCCTTTAAATGAAACAACCTGAAATTCTGTTGTAAATAACCGCTTCTTAAATTCTCCTCTGGTGGATACATCCCAAAACCCTCCTAAAATCTTTTAAAAAAACATTCTTTTTTCCACAATGGTAGCAGTATTTGCCGCCAAACAGCCGGCAAATAAATATTGCTATCATCATGGTACAGCACTTTTTGCATATTTTCAAGCACAAAACACACTGGAAAATGCAAAAAAATAAAATATAATAAAGTATAGATAAAAGATAAAACAAAGGCAGAGCGAAAGGAGTGCAGGTTTATGGAAACGATCACATTAAAGAAATATAGAGGAAGAGGTAACAACTACCTGATCTTAGATCCGAATAAAAATGACATCCACTTACAGGAGCGTAACATCGAAATGCTCTGTAAGAGAAATTTTGGAAGCAATGCAGTCGGTTTACTGTATGGACCGATCTTAGATGACGGCAAGATCGTAGTGCGGATGTATGACAAGAGCGGAAGAGAAGCAGAGCAGTATGAAGGCGGCATCAGTGTATTTGCAAAATACTTATTAGATGACGGTTACATCAAAGACGATGAGTTCGTACTTGCAGATGAGCAGGGTGGTGTCGAAATGCACTTTTTCAATAAAGATATGGCACATTTTTTAACCGGCGGTATCAAGGAAACAGAAAGCTATACGATTGCTGAGAACTTTTTCTCTTAAGTTTCTGCCAGAACTTGCACGGGATTTCAAAAAGTATTATACTATAATAGATTATGCAGAGGGTAAGTCATCTTACCCTCTTTGATTTGGTGATATAAGGAGATACTTTTATGGAAAAAATGCTGGATTTAATTACAGGGGAAGTGACTAAGGCATTTATAGCCTGCGGTTACGATGAAAAATATGCAAGAGTGACACTTTCAAACCGCCCGGATCTGTGCGAGTACCAGTGCAATGGTGCATTGGCTGCCGCAAAGGAATACCACTGTGCACCGTTTATGATCTCAGATAAGGTAGCAGAGGAATTAAAGCAGAGCGAGATGTTTGAGTCGGTAGATTCCGTGAAACCGGGATTTTTAAATCTGATCTTATCAAAGGAATATCTTGCATCCTATATGCAGTCTATGCAGAAAGATGAAGAACGACTTGGATGTGAAAAAGCAAAGAACCCAAAGACGATCATCATTGATTACGGCGGACCGAATGTTGCAAAACCGCTGCATGTCGGACACTTACGTTCTGCAATTATCGGTGAGAGTATCAAACGTATTGGAAAATTTATGGGACATAAGATGATCGGTGATGTGCATTTAGGTGACTGGGGACTACAGATGGGGCTGATCATTACCGAGCTTAGAGAGCGCAAACCGGAGCTGGTATATTATGATGAAAACTATACCGGAGAATATCCGAAAGAAGCGCCGTTTACCATTTCAGAGTTAGAGGAGATCTATCCGACTGCAAGTGCAAAATCCAAAGAGGATGAGGCATATAAAGAGGCTGCCATGAAAGCAACCTCGGAATTACAGGCGGGACGGAGAGGATATCAGGCACTTCTTGCCCATATTTTAAATGTTTCCGTGACAGACTTAAAGAAAAATTACGAAAATCTGAATGTATCTTTTGAACTCTGGAAAGGAGAATCCGATGCCCAGCCATACATTCCGGATATGGTAGAACAGATGAAAAAAGACGGATTTGCTTACATGAGTGACGGCGCACTGGTAGTAGATGTTGCAAAAGAAGAGGATACAAAGGAAATCCCACCGTGTATTATCTTAAAATCCGATGGCGCATCGTTGTATACAACAACAGACTTAGCAACGTTGATCATGCGTGAGCAGGATTACAAACCGGATGAGGTCATCTATGTGGTAGACAAGCGTCAGGAACTGCATTTTGTACAGGTATTCCGTTGTGCGAAAAAGACCGGGATCGTACCGGAGGATACCAGATTAGAGTTCTTAGGATTTGGTACGATGAACGGTAAGGACGGAAAGCCGTTTAAGACCCGTGAAGGCGGAGTCATGCGTTTAGAGATGCTGATGAAAAACATCAACGAGAAGATGTACGAAAAGATTACGGAAAACCATACGGTAGACCCGAACGAAGCAGAAAAAACAGCAAAGATCGTAGCACTTTCTGCAATCAAATATGGAGATTTAAGCAATCAGGCATCCAAAGATTACATTTTTGATATTGACCGTTTCACTTCTTTTGAAGGAAATACGGGACCATATATTTTATATACCATCGTGCGTATCAAGTCGATCTTAGCAAAATATGCCGAGGCAGGTAAGTGTGCAAAAGATGCTGTGATACAGCCGGCACATTCTGACAGTGAAAAAGCATTGATGTTAGAGTTATCAAAGTTTAATGCTGTAATGGAAAATGCATATGAGGAGAAAGCACCGCATAAGATTTGTGAATATATTTATGATCTCTCGAATGCATTTAACCATTTTTACCATGAGACAAAGATCATGGCGGAGGAAGATGCAGCGGTACAGGCAGGATATATCCGTCTGTTAGAACTGACAAAATCTGCATTAGAAATCTGCATTGATCTGCTTGGCTTTGAAGCACCGGAGAAGATGTAAGCATTAGAATGGAAACAGGAAAAGAGGGAGAATTTTGAGAGAACAGCTTACGAAGAGCGATGTGAAAAAAATTGAAGAAGAGATTGAATACCGCAGGCTGGTACTTCGCAAGGAGCTCATCGAATCCGTAAAGGAAGCAAGAGCACAGGGCGATCTGAGTGAAAATTTTGAGTACCATGCAGCGAAAAAGGAAAAGAATAAAAATGAGAGCCGTATCCGGTATTTAGAGAGAATGTTAAAGACGGCAAGCGTCATTTCGGATGAGTCAAAGATGGACGAGGTCGGACTGAACAATAGGGTAACCGTTTATTTTGAGGATGATGACGAGGAAGAGGTCTACAAATTAGTGACCAGTGTACGCGGCAATTCCCTGAAAAATTATATCAGCATTGAATCTCCGATCGGCAAAGCCATCCGCGGAGCCAAAGTTGGTGACCGTGTCTATGTAAAGGTCAATGAGAATGCCGGTTATTATTTAGAGATCCGTGCCATAGAGAAGTCGGATGATGAAGCGGAGGATAGTATTCGGAAGTATTAAATAAAGAAAAAATCCCAACCACTGTACAAGGTGATTGGGATTTTTCTATCATATAAGTTCTAAGAATTTTTAATACCCAAGCTCTTCCCCAACTAACAACACTTTAATCCTATGCGGTGTACCACAGCGTCTCGTGATCACGGTATGGTTACAGATACACTCCGGGGAAAGACAGTCTGCACAGACACCGGTGGTGGCACATGGAGTCTTTCTGTTCAAACGGTTGCAGTTTGGCGGAGAGGCGATGTTGCGTACTCTTGCGATAGCAGCGTCTGTATCCGTTGCAACTTTGTTCATGCCACAGACAATAATGACCTGTGCCGGACCAAAGATCAAGGCAGCCACGCGGTTGCCGTTGCCGTCCGTGTTGACAAGCTCGCCGTCTAAGGTAATGGCATTGGTGCTCATAAAATAGGTGTCGCAGGAAAATGCTTTGCGGTAAATCGTACCGATCTCCTCCGGGGTAGAAGCCTTTGAACGGTCATAAAGTGTGATGTCTTCACGGGCATTTAACGCATCCATGATACCGGATTCGGAAAGTGTCATGGAGCCGCCAAAACTTACACTGTCGCCGGTGGATACAAGCTCCATGGCTGTTTTTACCGCGTCTTTACAGGTTGGACAGTAGAAGCCGTCCATCTGCCGTTTTTTTAAATTTGCAATGATCGTGTTTGCCTGATGTTCGTAAAAAGTCTGTTTTGGACTCATAGGGAACCCTCCTTTTTTGAAAAATTGTCTGACAGCATTATAGCATAGCTTGCATTTCATGGCAAAAGAAGGTATGATAAGAAACGTTGACGGAACAAAAGCGTAAAGGAAGTGAATACATGGAGAAGAAAAAGAGTATCTTTTCTTATTATAAACCCTATAAAAAAATCTTTTTTGCAGATATGTTTTTTGCGATCATGGCATCGATCATCACACTGATGATCCCATTAGTGGTACGCTACATTACATCGACGGTTATCTATTATGAAACCGGTGAAGCGTTCCGGATCATCCTGAAATTAGGCCTGATGATGGCGGTACTGATCCTGTTTCAGTGTTATTGCAATTATTTTATTGCAAATTACGGACATGTGATGGGAGCAAAGATTGAGTATGATATGAGAGCGGAGATATTTGCACATTATCAGAAGCTGCCGTTTTCTTTTTATGATAATCAGAAAGTCGGACAGCTGTTGTCACGCATCACGGCGGATCTGTTCGATATTACGGAGCTTTTGCATCACGGGCCGGAAAATGTAGTGATTTCTGCGATGAAATTTATCGGAGCCTTTGTGATATTATTCACGATCAGTCCGAAACTGACATTTGCGGCGTTTGCACTGATCCCATTCATGTTTTTATATGCATGGTTTTTTAATCGTAAGATGAAAAAGGCCTTTGCAAGAAACCGTGTCAAGATCGCCGATATCAATGCACAGATCGAGGATAATCTGTCAGGCATCCGTGTAGTAAAATCTTTTGCAAATGAAAACGTGGAAGAAGAAAAATTCAAGATCGGAAACGATGGATTTTTAGATGCCAAAAAAGACAGCTACCGTTATATGGGCGGTTATCATTCGGGACTGACGGCATTTATCAATATGATCACGGTCATCGTGTTAGTCGCAGGTGGAATACTGATCACAAAAGCACAGGTCAGCGTGACCGATTTAGTCACATTTTTACTCTATATCAGTATTATGACCGATCCGGTCCGCACGATGATCGACTTTGCGGAGATGTTCCAGAACGGATATTCCGGCTATGAGCGTTTTCAGGAGATATTGGCGATCGAGCCGGATATACAGGACAGTCAGGGCAGCGAAGAGCTGACCGATGTCAAAGGAACGATTGATTTTGAAAATGTGTCTTTTCAGTATGAGGAAAATACAGAAAAGGTACTAAGCCACATAGATCTACATGTGGATGCAGGAGAGTATTTGGCACTGGTAGGCTCTTCCGGAGCAGGAAAAACCACACTCTGCAACCTGATCCCGCGTTTTTATGACGTGACGGGTGGCAGTATCAAAGTGGATGGCAAAGATGTCCGGGATCTGACCTTAAAGAGCCTAAGAGACCATATCGGCATTGTACAGCAGGATGTCTATCTTTTTGTCGGAACGGTCTATGACAATATTGCCTACGGCAGACCGGATGCGACAAGGGAGGAAGTCATAGAGGCAGCAAAAAATGCCAATGCCCATGAGTTTATCATGGCACTGCCGGATGGCTATGACACCGACATCGGACAGCGCGGCGTAAAACTTTCCGGGGGACAGAAACAGCGTCTTTCCATTGCCAGGGTATTTTTAAAGAATCCGCCGATCCTGATCTTTGATGAGGCAACCTCCGCACTCGATAACGAGAGTGAGCGGGTCGTACAGAAATCCTTAGAAAAACTGGCAAAAAACCGTACAACCTTTGTCATTGCACACAGACTTTCGACTATCCGAAATGCGAAAAAGATACTGGTGCTGACCGAGAATGGCATTGAAGAAGAGGGAACTCATACGGAACTGATGAAAAAAAATGGAATTTATGCCGGTCTTTACCGGATGCAGTTTGCCGACGAAGAAGTTTGACAGGCTGTGCTACAATAGTATATAGAAAGAAGGAGACGATAGTATGACAAAAATTGATATTATTTCCGGTTTCTTAGGAGCAGGAAAAACAACATTTATTAAAAAAATGATAGACGAGGTATTCAAGGGAGAAAAAATCGTGCTGATCGAAAACGAATTTGGTGAAGTCGGCATTGACGGTGGATTCTTAAAGGATGCCGGAATTGAGATTACCGAGATGAACAGCGGATGTATCTGCTGCTCCTTAGTCGGAGACTTTGGTAAGAATCTGAACGAAGTGATCGAGAAATTCCATCCGGACCGTATTCTGATCGAGCCATCCGGCGTTGGAAAACTTTCGGATGTCATGAAATCTGTTATGGATATTGAAAAAGAGCAGGATGTCAAATTAAACGGATTAGTAACCGTTGTCAATGCACTCAAAGCCAGCAAACAGATGAAGGCATTTGGTGAATTTTTTAACAATCAGATTGAATATGCAACAACCGTTGTCTTAAGCAGAACACAGAAAGCATCTGAGGCACAGTTAGAGCTTTGCGTAAAGCAGATTCAGGAGCTGAATGCAAAAGCAGCGATCATTACTACCCCTTGGGATGAGATCAAGGCAGAGCAGATATTAAAAGTCATTGAGGGTCAGGACACGATGGAAGCGGAACTTTTAGCGGAAGCACATCATCGCGAGGAAGAGGAGCATGAGCATCACCATCATCATGATCATGATCACCACGAGCATGACCATGAACATGATCATCACGACCATGAGCATCATCACGATCATGACCACCATCATGAACATGGCGAGAACTGCACCTGCGGCTGCCATGACCACGATCACGAACATGGACATCATCATGCCGACGATGTATTTACAAGCTGGGGCAAGGAGACACCTCACAAATACACCAGAGAGGGTATTGAGAACATTTTAAAGAAATTCTGCAATACCGAAGAATATGGCACGATCTTAAGAGCAAAAGGTATGGTTCCGGCAGAAGACGGAACCTGGATTTACTTCGATATGGTTCCGGGCGAGTATGAGATCCGTGAGGGCGAACCTGATTATACGGGAAGACTCTGCGTAATCGGAACAGATATTGAGGAGCACCGGTTAGAGCATCTGTTTGAACTGGTATAGAAAAACGAGACAGGAAAGGAGGCAGCAGCATGGAAGAAATACCGGTATATCTCTTTACGGGATTTATGGACAGCGGTAAAACATCATTGATCTTAGAGACCCTGTTTGAGAACGATTTTACGGAAGAGGACCGCGGACTGATCATCGCCTGCGAGGACGGAGATGTAGAGTATGACGAAGAAAAGTTAGCCGGCATCAATGTAAAACTTGCAACGATCGATGAGGAAGAAGATTTTAATGCAAAGACATTAGAAAAACTCAATGAGGCTTATAAACCGCAGGTGATCTTTATCGAATATAACGGCACCTGGGGCATGGACACCCTAAAAGAGACAGAACTGCCAGAGGGCTGGGTAGTCGTACAGTCCTTAGCAACCGCCGATGCCACAACCTTTGAGATGTATCTGGCAAATATGCGGACAATGATCATGGAGCAGTTATTCGATGCGGATGTGGTCATTTTTAACCGCTGCGATGATGATACGCCGCGGGAAAAATTCCGCCGGAATGTCAAAGCACTGAACCGGAAAGCACAGATCGTCTATGAGAGAAAAGACGGAACCTTAGATGAGCGTGAGATGGAGGACGTTCCATTTGACACCAGTGCGGATTTTATCGAATTATCCGATGCAGATTACGGACTGTGGTATCTCGATGCCATGGACAATCCGAAAAAATATGACGGAAAGACGATCAAGTTCTTAGCATTAGTCTATAACCCGGACAAAATGAAAAAAGGAGTCTTTGTACCGGGACGTTTTGCAATGACCTGCTGCGTGGAGGATATCACCTTTATCGGATTTAAGTGCAAATATCCGGATTCCGATAAGATACCTCATAAATCCTGGATCGAGATTACGGCAAAAGTCAAAGTGGAATTTGCAAAAGAGTATCGTGGAAAAGGACCGGTCCTTTATCCGGTAGAAATAAAACCGGCGAAAAAGCCGGAAGATGAGCTGGTATATTTCAGTTAATATAGGAGAAAACAGACATGTTTTATGTACTTGAAGCAGTCAATATAGCAGCGATCTTATTAATGCTGTCTATGCTCGTGGTTGTGATCAGACAACAGCCATCCAGAGCACAGATGGCATTTGTGCTATATGACGTATTTACCGTGATCTTTGTAATAGGGGTCCAGTTAGAGCTGATGCATGCAGATACGGTAGGAGAAGCGTTGAGCGGTCTATGTGTCCAATATGTCGGACAGGCAGGATTTTTAATGGCATTATTGTGGTTCGCTTCCGAATTTGCCTATTTAAAAATACCCGGCTGGATCTATATCATACAGGCAGCGATCAATACGGTGGTATTAGTCGGTGTGTTTACGGCAGAACACCATCCTTATTTTTACAGCTCCATGAAAATCTTAAATGACGGCATGTATCACAGGATCAATGTCAGTGGCGGGATCATCTGGGAGATACACTATGTCCATATGGCGGCGGTCCTTTTGACGATCCAGATCTGTTGTGGTGTGCGTTACAGACAGAGTACGGCAACGCAGAAAAAAAGAATCCTCTATATAGCGGCAGGAAACGGAGTCTTTGCCTTAGAACTGATATTAAAAGGCGTAGGAGTCTTTGGCAGCTATAATCCGGTAGTGTGTGCCATGACCATTACGATGTTCTGTATGATGATGGCAATGGTAAAATACGGCTACTTCGGTTCTTTGCATGCGGCGGTAGACAATGCGTTTAATCATGGCGATGAAGGACTGCTTGTACTGAGTAATGAAAATACCATTATCTTTGTCAACGCAAGGATGAATGCGATGTATCCGGGCATCCGGGAAGGGGAGAGGATATCCAAATACCCGGACATCATAGAAGTGTTGAAAAAAGAAGACCATATGTTAGAGTGGGGCGAAGAAATCTATGAGCTTAGAACCGAAAGTATCATAGAGCACGAAGAAAAAAGTGGCATGATGCTCTGGTTCATCAATCAGACACAGCAGTTAAAGCAGATGGAGGAACTGCGGACAGCCAACGAGATCAAACAGAATATCCTGATACAGATCAGCCACAAGCTCCGTACACCGATGAACGCAATGCTTGGAATGAATGAAATGATATTGCGGGAGAGTAAAGAGGAGCAGGTGTTAGAGTATGCCAAAGAGACAGCAAAAGCAGGAGAACAGATGCTTTCACTGATCGAAAAGGCAATCTATGAAGCTGAAAAAGCGACAGGAGAAGAGATCTCCGGACACTCGGATGTTCAAAATAGAAGAAGAGCCGATGTGACAGCCGATATAGATACAACGGCAAATACAGACAGAACAAAACAAATAAGTGACCTAAGTAATAAATGGATACTCGCCGCAGACGATAACACAACCAATCTAAAGGTATTAAAACATCTTTTGAAAAAGACAAATGTACATTTAGAAACCGTTATCGGTGGAGAAGCCGCTATAGAAGCATGCAGAAAAAGAAATTATGATTTAATTTTCCTGGATCACTTAATGCCACAGCCGGACGGTATAGCGACACTGCATCAGATACAGGAGGATACAGCGGGCAGGAACCGCTATACGACCGTGATCGTACTGACGGCAAACGCACTGCCGGGAGCGGAGCAGATGTATTTAAAAGAAGGATTTGCCGATTATATCACAAAGCCCATAAAGCCCAAAGAATTAGAACAACTGTTAGGCAGATATTTAGGCTGGGAGTCTGATGAGCAGGAAGCAAAGACAGTTCCTGAAGGGATTTTCCATGTCTTAGAACAGGGTGAGATCAATGTAACGAACGGTCTGCAGTTTGCGGATGGAGATGTGGAATTTTACCGGAATCTGTTAGAAATGTTCATCAAAGAATACGAAGAAAAAAGAGAAAAAATACATACCACTGATATTGATGAATATTTTATAGCACAGGTACATGGGATCAAGGGAGAAGCCCGCGGCATCGGAGCGGAACGGCTTGGAAATCTGTTTGAAGAATTAGAAGAGACTGCAAAGCAGGGAAACAGCAGACAGGTTGAAGAACTTTTACCAGAAGCCATGCAGGAATGGGAGCGTATTGTGCGACTTATACAGACGGTATTGTCCTAAACCGGAAAGAGATGAGCAAAAAGCCATCCTCAAAAGGCACGGTCAGAAAGTAACCGTAGGTTTCGCCAAAGAATTTTTGTATTCCTCAACAATACGGGCAGTTTCGGATTGCTTACGGATCGGAACAGGGATCAGGGAATTGTCCGACATAATTAAATCCTGATTTAAGAATCCGTCCACGAAATCCAAATTGACTAAATAACTGCGACCGCAGGAAAGAAAGTTTTTCGTATCAGCGAAAGCGTCTGCAAAACGACTTAAGCTTCCGGGTACGGAAAAGGTCTCCTTGCGTGTGTGGAAGATCACGGTATGCCGTCCGGTCTCTAAATATAAAATATCAGAAAATGCGATCGAAAGCTCTTTGCCCTTCACGGAGACAGAGAGCTTTTTTTGTGCCTTTTGGATCAAGGACTCACATCTTTGCATCGCCATCAGAAAATGTTCATGTGTAAAAGGTTTTTGCAGATAATAAAGCGCATGTACCTCATAGCTGTCCATAGCATGCTCGGTAGAAGAGGTAGTAAAGATAATGCCGCTCGTTACTTGCTGTCTGCGAAGCTCCCTAGCGACTTCCATGCCGTCCTTTCCCTCCATATAAATATCTAAGAAAAACAGATCCGGGATTTCCCGGTGTTTCTTCAGATACGAAAACATCTCATCACCGCTTGAAAAAGCAACCGTAGAAAAATCTGCACCAATCTCATTTTCATAAGCAGAAAGATGGTGCATCAGGCGTAGACAATCACTTTTTGAATCATCACAAATGTAGATCAGCATAACAGGCAACCCCCTTTTCTATCACAATCCATATCAGTAAAACATAAAAATAAATCACAAAAAAATGGATAGCCACGAATGACAAATAGGCATTTTTTTTGACAATCAGGCAGATAACATTGACGTATGGCAGGATATTTTCGATAATAAGACGAATGTATTATAATTCATATAATATAGGTATGAATTTTGTGTTGAAACCATTTTATGCCTATATGTGGAGCTTCGTGTTTCGCGTAGATCATACTGCATCAACTCAAATATCAAACACACATACACATAAAGGCATAAATGGTTTCAGACAAAAGTGACGAAATGAAATCACAAGGAGGAACATATGTATAAACCAACCAGACACAGTTACGAAAAAAGAATGAAAAATCAGCGTAGAAAGGCAAAAGCAGGACTTCTGTTAGCAACAACCTTAACAGCAGGAATGGCAGTAAATCCATGTCCGGCAGTTACCGGATTAGCGTCTTATTTGACCGGAAACGGAAATGTATCCGTGGTACAGGCGGCAGAGACACTCAGCATCAGCAAAGAGAATGTGACGAAGATCAATATCAGCGAACAGACACCGGAAGAGGTTTGGGGTGATATGCAGATTAAAATTGTATTAGATACACCGGGAACTTATCTTTTAGAGGGCAGCAATTATATCAATGAGTCCTATATCGATACGCAGATTACAGTTCCGGAAGGCGTAGAAGTCAATATCATCTTAGCAGACGGATTCTCGATCAACAATGATGATGCAAACTATGTTTGGGGTTGTGGTTACGCCAGGTCTACATTAGGAGTCAATCCATTTGTGATCAACGGAACAGCCAATCTCTATATTGACGGCAATGTGGCGATCAGTGGTCAGTCGACACAGACTAATTATTCTGATAAACAATATGTTCGTGGACTGTTTGCTGTCAGTGGAAAACTACATATCAAAGAGGTCAAAGAAGGAGCGGTGGTTACCTTAGAAAATGATGTCTTTGACAGGACAAAGTGGGAAAGTCAGCTGAGTCTGACACCGGGAATGTTTGATGGAAGCGGAACCGTTATCATAGAGGAAGGAACTTTTGATAGCAAAGAGATTTCTCATGGGGTCAATCTAAATACAACTAATATATCCCTGAGTACAATGGGAGACGATGAGAGCGAAGAAAAGTTTACTACAAGTGTGCAGAATTTTATTATAAACGGTGGAAATTATGGCGTAGTTGAGATATACGAAGCAAAACAACATAGTGATGATTATCTATATCAGACAAATCTGTTGATCAACAATGCGTCTTTGACAAGGGCAGTCTGCGATTCGGATAGAAACGCTTCAATTGAGTATGGAAGCTGCGCTGATGTAAAGGAAAATGAGACAGGAACAGGCTATATCATAACAAATACAAACCATGATTATGGAGCAGCAGATTATAGCTGGAGTGCGGATAAGAGTACCTGTACGGCAAGCAGGGTATGTCAGAAAGATAAGACACATATAGAGACAGAAAAAGCAACCGTAACCTCTGCAGTGACCACGCAGCCGACGTATGAAAAGACAGGAGTCCGTACTTATACGGCAGCCTTTAAAAATGCGGCATTTAGTACACAGACACAGACGGAAACCATTGCAAAGCGGGTAAAACCACAGGAAAATACACCGATCCAAACAAAGAAGACCAGCATCAAAAAGGCATCGGTAAAAGGTATTTCAAATAAGAACTACAATGGAAAATCCCAGAAGCAGTCGATCAAGGTCAAATTAGGCAAAAAGACATTAAAACAGGGAACCGATTATACCGTATCCTATAAAAATAATAAGAATATCGGAAAAGCGACCGTGACCATCAAAGGGAAAGGTAAATACGAAGGAAGCATCAAAAAGACCTTCCAGATTACCGTAGCAAAAGGAAAAACCTATACGGCAGGAAACTTTAAATACAAGATGACAAAAGCATCCACAAACGGAAAAGGAACCGTTACCCTTGCTGCAACCAAAAAGTCAAAATCCGATTCAAAGTTTACTTCCTGTAAAATAACGGATACCGTAAAGATCGGTGGTAAGACCTTTAAGGTGACAGCGATCGGAGATAACGCATTCAAGGGTTACAAGAAGTTAAAGACCATTACCATTGAGTCGAAAAACTTAAAGAGCGTAGGCAAGGATGCAGTTAAGAATATCCATAAAAAAGCAACGATCAAAGTACCGAAAGACAAAGTAAAGGCATACAAGAAGTTATTCAACAAAAAGACCGGATTTACTTCTAAGATGAAGATCAAAAAAGCGTAAAAAAATAGAAAGAACCGGAAACGGTGTCCGGAGTATCATACACAGAGGGCCGGGGCAGGGAAATCCTGTTACCGGTCCTCTTCTTACGCCAAGAAAGTTTGGCAAAAAGTTTGGTTTTGGTTTGGTTTACATGGAATGACCGTATACGCTATAATAAATGAGGTAAAAAAAGGAAAAGAACGGAGAAGTTTATATAGATGAGGAAGTGGTGGCAAGAACAGTGAGAACGGTAAGAAAGAGTAAAGAAGAGGTGCATTACCCAAGACATGTCAAAGAGCTGTGTCAGATTATGGAAGAGGCGAAAGAGCAGGGACAGCTTCGGGCAGTCATGGAAGAGGAATTTAAAAAGCCGGTGTCTATGACCGGCATCTGGGAGTGCAGAAGTTATTTTCATATGGAAGATGAGAACGGTTATGAGGGTGACACAGTCCTGCTTTCCATCAGAGCGTTACTGGCAACAATGGAAGGAAAGTTAAAAGAGGAACGCTGTTATGCGGATATGTTGTGTGAAGCACCAGCGCCGGATGAAGAGGAACTGACGCGTGAGAAATTTTTTCGTCTGATTTTAGAAATGGTGCTTCCCGATACCACGGACAAACGTTTTTTTCAGATTGTATGTTTTCTGGAACGGATTCATACGAAGCCGATTCAAAGTCTGATACTTTCTGCATGCAGACCAAGCATTCTGGATGGATTTAGGGATTTCACACCCTATGGAAAATATTTAGTCAGCTATAAAGATGAGATTACGAAATCCGTGCAGACATTATATGGCAATAGTGGAAAAGGGGTCTATGAAGTGGCTTTAGCGGAATGGAATTACCAGAACAACAAATGTTTTGATGCATTAGTTTTAGTCACCGGAACAATTCCGTTGTTAGAGTCCGAGCAGGATGTACAGTGCCTGTTTGTGGCGATGGCGTTGCAGTTTCGGATACTTCTTGTCAACGGACAGACCAAGATGGCAGAGCCGTACATCAAAAAAATCCGGGAACGCATCCAAAGAGGCGGACGGGATGAGTTAGAGTCAAGTCTGGATGCATTAGAATGCCGAGCAGCCTTATATGGCGGAAATATGGAGCGTATCGAGGCGTGGTTAGAATATCAGGCACCGGATGAAAATAAAGAACTTTATATGATGGATATGTATGCTTATCTGATCAAGATCCGCTGTTATCTCTTAAATGGAAAGCATATGATGGCGATCGTATTAGCAAAACGTCTGATCAATTTGATCGAGCCGGTCAACAGGTATATGGATCTGTGTGAGTGCTATATGTTATCAGCCATGGCATGTTATAAGGCAAAAGATAACAAGCGTCTGTGCGAGGAGCTGCAAAAGGCATTAGACCTTGCAAAACAGTATGGATATTACCGCCTGTTAGCAGACGAGGGAGCCTGTATGGTAGAAATGTTAAAAATTTATCATAAAGAGGCAGGGGCAGACAGCTTTACGGAAAACGTGCTCGACCTTGCAGGCAGTGTAGCAAGTCATTTTCCGGATTACTTAAAGTCACCGGGAGAGCGTTACGGTGCTTTAACGGAGAGAGAAGCAGAGGTCTTACGCCTGATGGCAAGAGGCATGAGCAATGATATGATCGCAGAGGAATTAGACAAGAAAGTGGGAACCGTAAAATTTCATACGGCAAACATTTTTAAAAAGCTTAAAGTACAAAACCGGCAGCAGGCGGTAGAACGTGGCTATGAGATCGGATTTATAGGATTAGAAAAAGGAGGTACTGATGAGAAGAAAAAGTAAATTTATCATGATTCTGTTCGTATGCATGGTGGCTATGTTAGCCGGATGCGGACAGTCGAAAAAAGAACCGGATGATTATGCAACCAATAATGTGAAGAGTGAAAAGACAGACAGTGCGAAAAAGACATCAGAAGGGATAGCAAAGGACAAGATTAAAGTAGGTGTAGTCCATTTGTCCGACCCGGCAGAGGGCAGTGGTTACACTTATACACATGAACTGGGAATCCAGGGAATGCAGAAGAATCTCGGATTATCAGATGAACAGATCGTAAGAAAGAACAATGTAGATGATACTGATGCGCTGACAACACAAAAGGCAATACAGGAGTGCATAGACGAAGGCTGCAATATTATCTTCGGTACAAGCTGGGGCTACATGGATGTGATGGAACAGATGGCAGAAGAGTATCCGGACATTTATTTTTGCCATGGAACCGGTTATAAGAGCAACGGAAAAAATTTTACGAACTATTTCGGACGCATCTATCAGGCGAGATACTTAAGCGGGATTGTCGCCGGAATGAATACAAAGACCGATAAGATCGGTTATGTGGCGGCACAGGATTCCTCGAATTCAGAAGTGACAGGAGGGATTGATGCCTTTGCAATGGGAATCGCATCGGTAAACCCGGATGCAGAAGTATATGTAAAGATCACACATAGCTGGTATGCACCGGAGGCAGAAAAAGCGGCATCCCTGCAGCTTTTAGATATGGGCTGTGATGTCATGGCACAGCATTGCGATACACCGTATCCACAGACAACGGCACAGGATGCAGGAGTCTATGGAATCGGATACAACTCTGATATGCGAAAAGAGACACCGGATGCCTGCCTGTGCAGTGTAATATGGAACTGGAGTGCATATTATACTTCCGAGGTACAGAGTATCATAGATGGTACTTACGATGGAAAGAACTATTATGGCGGTATGGCAGACGGCTTAGTGGACATTACGGATCTGGCAGATTTTTGTGCCGATGGAACACAGGAAAAAGTAGATGAGGCAAGGGCAGAGATTTTATCCGGAAAATGCAATGTCTTTGATGGAAAGATTGAAACCAATACAGGGGATACAATTGGAAAGAAAGGTAAGACACTAGACGATGATACCATCACGGGAGGTATCAATTGGTACTATAAAAACGTGAAGATTGTAGAGTAGGAGAGATACGGATGGAAGAGACAAATAAAAGACAGATAAGATTTGACTTAAAAAAGAAGATTTTAATGCTTGGGGTTCTTCCGGTCTTAGTATTGGGACTGATGGTTATCTTTATAGCACAGACCATTGTCAGGGATTCTCTGCTAAAAGAGATTAAAGATGCATTGCAGAGTGCGGCAACATCTACGTTTGCAGCGTATGACCAGAATTCAGGGGATTATATTAAGACGGAAAATGGAGAAATATGGAAAGGAAGCTACAATATCTCAAAGTCGGAAAGTCTTGTGGACAGTATCAAAGAAAAGACAGGGTTAGAAGTGACTTTTTTCTATGGAAAAGACAGGATCATGACTTCTGCAAAGGATAAAAACGGAGACCGTATCTTAGGTTCTCCGGCGGGAGAGACCATCCAAAAAGAAGTCTTAGAAAAAGGAAAAGAATACTTCAGTGACTCCGTGTCCATAGACGGCACACTTCACTATGGTTACTATGTTCCGGTCTATCAGGGAGACAGAAAAAAACCGGTCGGCATGATCTTTGTGGGAGCAAATAAGGCACAGAAGGATTCCGCGATCAATAAGATCATCAATACCGTGATCTTAGTGGTACTGATTGTAATGTTGCTCTGTATCGCAGTGGCAGCAGTGTTTGCTTTTAATTTTTCAAGAGCATTGAAAAAAGGGATCAATATGGTACAGTCCGTGTCCTCCGGTAATCTGAAAAATGAAATGGATACACAGTTGATAAAAAGGCAGGATGAACTCGGAGACTTATCAAAGGCGATCAGCAGCCTGCAGGAGGAAATGATCAAAAGTATTGCGAATATTGCAGGAAATGCAGAGGCGGTGCTGATGGCATCCGGAGAACTGGGCGAGACAGCAAGAGAGGCCACAACTTCTATGCGGCAGGTAGAGGGAGCGATTGACAGCATTATGCAAAGTGCGGCAACGCAGGCAGAGATTTCCGACAAAGCGGCAAAGAATGTACATAGTATGGGTGAAAAAATTGAGCGGACCACAGAGGAGATGGAACAGATGCAGCAGAATGCAGATACCATGTCCTGTGCAGAGAAACAGAATGTGGAAACCATCCGGGAACTGCTTGAAAGCAATAAAGAAGTGCAGGAACTGATACAGGAGATCGAAGCACAGACAGCAAAGACAAATGAATCGGTAGTACAGATCAAAGAGGCAACGGAAATCATTGCATCCATTGCTTCACAGACGAACCTCTTAAGTCTGAATGCGAGCATCGAAGCTGCAAGAGCAGGAGAAAGAGGAAAAGGCTTTGCGGTCGTAGCGACAGAGATCCAGCAGTTAGCAAGCAAGTCCAATGAGTCGAGTCAGAATATCTCTGATATTTTACAGCAGCTTACGGAGAACTCTGATCGTGCAGTAGAGACCATGGGAAAAGTTACAACGACGATAGAGGCACAGACCGAACATATCAAAGAGACCGAGACAATGACAGAAGCGGTTATGAAGAGAATTTTAGAATCCATAGAAGGAATGCAGGTAATCGCAGACAGCGTAGAGTATTTAGATGGGGCAAGAAAAGAAATCGTAGAGACCGTGTCAGAACTTTCAGAAATTGCAAAACAGAATGCAGCCACTACGCAGGAAGTATGTACGGCAGCCAATACCGTAACAGAGAATTTTGATATAGTATCCGGCAGTATGGAAGGCTTAAAAAATATTGCGGATGAATTAGAGGGAAGCATGAAGCATTTTCAGGTGTAACAGATAAAAAGTAAGAGGGAACAATATGTCAAAGAAGATATTACGATACACAGGAACATTTGCAGCAGTGCTTTGTCTGTTCTGGGCACTGCTGATACTTACGTCCCTGATACCAAACGGACAGATCAAAAAGAATCTGCAAAAAAGTGAAGAATTCTATAAGAGTGCAGAGGCATTTTCCTTTGAGCAGGGACAGAAGATGCATACGGTTTCCGATAACTATGCGGATGCGATCCTGTTAAACATCCTTTGGAACATTGACAGTAAGCAGCCGGTGCTGACCTCCTTAGACACCAAATACTGTGATGGTGGTGATTATGGTGTGAACTGGGGACTGCATCAGGCACTCAACGGAGAAAAAGCAAATTGTGATTATTCACGTTACTGGCATGGTTCGGTGATCTTTTTACGTCCGCTGTTACTGGTAACGGATGTGCAGGGCATTAAGAACATTGGACTTGCGGCAGTATTGCTGCTTGCAGTCTGCAATCTGTTGCTTTTGTTAAAGAAAAAACAATATTTTGTGGCAGTGTCTTTAACCTTCTCTCTGCTATGTATCCACATATGGGATGTCAGGCTCTCACTAGAATATCTGCCGGCATTTCTCGTCAGTCTGACGATGTGTCTGCTCTTTTTAGGGTTGGAAGAAACAGGAGACGATACACTGATGATGCTCTCGGTGCTCAGCGGAGTGTCCATAGCATTTTTTGATTTTTTAACATCCGAGACACTGGCAATTTTACTGCCATTGATCCTGGTGGTATTAGTCAGATGGCAGGACGGCAGGTTGGGAACTTTTTCGGAAAATATCAGGTGGCTGGTACGCTGTGTCAGCTGCTGGGGGATCTCCTATGTGATGACATTTCTCATAAAGTGGACAGCGGCATCCGTAGCAACCGGAGAAAATAAATTCCACTCAGCCATTCAGTCGGCAGGGGTGCGTTTTGCAGGTACCTCACAGGAAGAAAATCTGCCGTTATTCAAGCAGATCCCATATGCAGTATTTGCAAACCTCTCGACACTCTTTGGAGGGGAAGGTCGTGTGGATTTTGGGAAGATCCTGATCGGACTGCTCATAGCACTTCTGATCTTTGGCGGCGGGTATTATCTGCTCCATGGAAAAGAAAAACAAAAAGATGTCACCCGCACGGTGCTGGTATTAGGAGCAGTTCCGTATCTGCGGTATCTGATACTCAATAACCACTCGTATCTGCATGAGTTCTTTACCTACCGGGCACAGGCAGTTACGATCATCGCACTCTGTGCAGTAGTCTGGTGCAACCGCGAATCGCAGTTGTTTCGGGGAAAGACGCAGAGTTCAAAGGCGAAAAGTTCAAAAATGCAGGGAACGAAGAATGCGTCTGCAAAGAAAAAGGGAGGCAGGAAATAAAAAGTGAATGAAGTAGAATTTACCATCCTGATGCCCTGTCTGAATGAAGAAAAAACCATCGGTTACTGCATCCGCGAGGCAAAGAGTGCCATACGTCATTACGGGATATCTGCCGAGATACTGATCGCAGATAATGGCAGCAGTGATGCATCTAAAGAGATTGCAAAGAAAAACGGGGCAAGAGTCATAGAAGTACCCAAGAAAGGCTATGGCAATGCCGTGATCGGAGGGATCAGGGCTGCCAAAGGACGCTATATCATCATGGGTGACTGTGATAAAAGCTATGATTTTAAAGAGATCGGCAGGTTTATCCGTCCGCTTAGAAGTGGTAAACAGTTAGTTATGGGAAGCCGTTTTGCAGGCGGCATAGAACCGGGGGCAATGCCCTTAAGCCACCGTTATTTTGGAGTTCCACTGCTTTCGTTCCTTGGAAGGCTCCGTTATCGGACAAAAGTACAGGATTTTCACTGCGGACTTCGCGGGTTTGAAAAAGAGGCAGCATTAGCATTGGGGCTAAGCTGTGGAGGCATGGAGTTTGCAACGGAAATGATCGGAAAATTTGCCGGGTCGGGAGCAAAGATCGCACAGGTACCGGTTTCCCTGCGAAAAGACGGGCGGCAGGGACATTCCCATTTAAGGACGATACCGGATGGAATGAGGCATTTACGGTATTTATGCCGGAATATCCCACTTATGTAAGATAAGTGTTATTTATAGATAGAATGTTGTATACAAGAATGTGTTATATGCAAAAACAGAAAGGAGAATGTAAAAATGCAACAAATAAAACAGCGATGCAAAGGGCTGTTAGCCCTTGCATTGTCGATCATGATCGGTTTGACTATGATGCCGGTATCTGCTAAGGCAGCAGAAGACGAGTTAGAATATGGGCTGCTGACGTGGTATGCCCAGGAATATGGTGAAGACTATCGGTATTATGTGGAAAGTTATCCAGAGATTACGGTGAAATCAGGAACGACAGCAAAAGAGCTTGGCGCAGATACGGAAAAGACAGGATTGTCCGTAGCAGAGCAGGAAGAGATTGTCGGATGGAACATCTGGAAAACGGATAGCAGTGGAACTATTTATAATGGCGTTGCCACCGTAATAACAACAATCTATGATCAGGAGACTCTGAACGAAGAGGACTGGGAGAAAGCTTTTTATATACATTCGAGTGGTAGTTACACGCATGTGCCGGTATTAGAGCCGCTTTACCATAGCCATAGCATTGATACAACCGTATGGAAAAATAATGCAAAGCAGCATTGGCATGGATGTAAGGAAACATCAACATATCTCTATGTCAGAGAGATACCGGAACATGGAGAAAAAGAGAATTTAGTTCCGAATACCTCACGCACGGATTATACCTGCGAGGAAGAATTTGACAAAGCGGATCATGTGGCAGCAGAAGGATATGAACATAATACCGATGCACACTGGCAGACATGTGATGTCTGCGGCTTTGTACTTAACAAAGCAGAACACAGCTGGGACAGCGGTGCGATCACAACTCCTGCAACAACAGAAAAAGAGGGAGTAAAGACCTATATCTGCACGGTCTGCAAAGCAACCAAGACAGAGGCAGTGCCAAAGGTAGCGAAACCAACGACACCGACCAAACAGAGTATTTCCAAGGCACAGATCACAGGGCTCAGCAGCAAGATCTATAATGGAAAAGCACAGACCCAGTCAAAGCTGAAAGTAATCTGTGAAGGCAAGACATTAAAACAGGGAACCGACTATACCGTAAGCTATAAGAACAATACAAAAGCAGGAACCGCAACGGTAACAGTGAGCGGAAAAGGCAACTATACAGGCAGCAAGGATGCATCCTTTACGATCAAGAAAGCGGCGCAGAGCATCAGCAAAGTGTCCGGTTCTTATACCAAGGCATACAAGACGAACTTTACCTTGTCACCAAAGGCAAAAGGAAAGATCAGTTATAAGAGCAGTAATACAAAAGTAGCAACGGTCAACAGCAAAGGAAAGGTCAGCATCAAAGGAACCGGTAAGGTTACGATTACCGTAAGTGCCAAAGCAACTTCCTGCTACAAAGCAGCAAGCAAAAAAGTGACGATCTATGCCGTACCGGCAAAGGCAAAACTCAAAGAGGTCAAAAGTGCAAAAGGCAAAGTAGAAGCAGAGTGGAAAAAAGACAGTAATGCAAGTGGTTATCAGGTTCTGTATTCCACAGACAAAAAGATGAAAAAAGCCAAAACTATGAACTGTAACAAGAAAGACACCACGGCAACCATCAAGAATCTGAAAAAGAATAAGACCTGTTATGTAAAGATCAGAGCTTATAAGACGATTGATGGCAAGAAATACTACGGAACTTACAGCGACAAGATGAGTGTAAAAGTAAAATAGAGAACTAAAAACATAGGAAATCATAAAATACAGGAAACAAAAAGGAGAGAACATGCAACAATTAAAACAACGATGCAAAGGGCTGTTAGCCCTTGCATTGACAATTATGATCGGTTTGACTATGATGCCGATATCTGCTAAGGCAGCAGAAGACGAGTTAGAATATATGGTATTGTCGTGGTACTCCTATTCCTATGCTCCAAATTATCTGTCTTATAGTCATGAACAAACAGAGATTACGGTGAAATCAGGAACGACAGCAAAAGAGCTTGGTGCAGATACGGGAAAGACAGGATTGTCCGTAGCGGAGCAGGAAGAGATTGTCGGATGGAATATCTGGAAACCGGATGACAGTGGAAATGTCTATAGTCCATCTACCTTCGTAGTAACAACGATCTATGATCAGGAGACTCTGAACGCAGAGAACTGGGAGAAGGCTGTCTGGAGAAATGCGAGTGGTTACTATCAAGTGCCGGTATTAGAGCCGGTTTACCATAGCCATAGCATTGATACAACCGTATGGAAAAATAATGCAAAGCAGCA
>OLFZ01000171.1_pt1 | contig 76308 bp, 65 predicted proteins | sample 1604861 | NCBI WGS metagenome assembly OLFZ01 (sample SAMEA3888895, study PRJEB22519) | human gut metagenome | biome: human gut; feature: human-associated habitat; material: faeces | place: Denmark | collected 2011 | reverse complement strand
CCGAGACCGAGATGAAGGAAAAGAAGCTGCGCATCGAGGACGCGCTCAACGCGACTCGCGCTGCTGTTGAAGAAGGCATCGTCGCAGGCGGCGGCACGGCATATGTCGCGGCTGCAAAGGCTGCCGACGCACTTGTCGCAACTCTTGACGGCGACGAGAAGACCGGCGCATCCATCATCGCAAAGGCGCTGAGAGCACCTATCATGCAGATCGCTGCAAACGCAGGCCTCGAGGGTGCTGTTATCCTCGACAAGGTATACGGCAGCGAAGAGGCTTCCTACGGCTTCGACGCGGCAGCAGAGCAGTACGGCAACATGATCCAGCTCGGTATCATCGACCCGACCAAGGTCTGCCGCAGCGCACTCGAGAACGCATCGAGCGTGGCATCCATGGTCCTTACCACCGAGAGCCTCGTAACCGATATCCCCACTCCTCCGGCGCCCGTAGCGGCTCCTGCCGGCGGCGACATGGGCATGTACTAAGATAACCCCCCAATTTAATTGCTGAGCTATAAAACAATAAACTCCGTACCGTTTCGGTACGGAGTTTATTGCATATACATATATAAAATATATAAGCGGAGGCGTTTATTGCAGATGGAAGTATTCCAGAACAATCTGGATGAACTTTTCCGTTGCGGGGGAGGGGCGTCGGCCCTTCTTGACGGCTATCGCAACGTCGCGATACTGCGGCGGATCAAGCTCCTTTAGGCGGATGTCAAACGGCATTCTGCCCGTCACAAGCTCCGAGAGCACGGCAACGCCCAGACCGCTTTCCACCATCGCCATGATGGAGTAGTCGTCGTTTACGTCGCAGTAGGCGGTGACGGGGGTGTCGAGCGTTGAATTGAGCTGAGCGAACACCTTGGAGACCTCGTTGTTCGCCTCGTCTGTGAGCTTTATGATGCGCTCTTCGCTGAAACGCTTGAGCGGATATGACGGCGCATCCGCCAACGGATGATCCGGCGGCAGCACGGCGAGCATCCTGTCGCGCAGTAAAACCGTAACGTCAAGCTCGGGCGAATACGGCGCGCTTATGAAGCCGCAGTCGATCTCGCCGGCGCACAGAGCCTCCTCCGTCTCACTGTATTCCATGTTTTGCAGTTGAAACACAATGCGAGGATAGCGCTTTTCGAAGTTTTTCAATATCGAAGGCAGGCATTGCGTCGAAAAGCTCGAGCATGAGCCGATGCGAATAAAACCGGTTTCCAAACCCTTGAGCGAATTTGCCTGCTCCTGCAAAGCCTCGTAATGGCTGCACAGATCTTTTATATAAGGCAGCAGCATAAGCCCGTCCGACGAAAGCGCCAGACCACCGCGGCTGCGGCGAAGCAGATTGAGGTTCCATTCGTCCTCAAGGTCGGCAACCATGCGGCTGACGGCCGACTGAGTGTATCCCATCGCCTCGGCTGCCTTGGTTATGCTGCCCATCTCCGCGACCCTGACAAATGCCTGGTATTTATGAATTGCCATGACAAATACCCCAATTCCGAAAATGAATGATTCGCATAAGATAAATTCTAATACTTCATATTATATGCCGAAAAACGGCAGAATGCAACATGATTTTTCATTCCGAAAAATCATACAAAACATGCGTAATATTCGCTTGCGTAATAAGCAAAAACGTAATATACTTTGATCATAAAATAACGAAGCTTGAAAAAAGGTTAACGCCTTTTAGACATATTTCATCCATTCTTTCTCTCTCGTTACCGGGCCTCTCCATCCCGGTAACACCAACAATCTCCCGAAAACCGAGTGTCTTTACCGGCACTCGGTTTTCGCCTTTTTAGAGGCGCATTGACGCTGCTACGGATACGGTTATCTCTGGTAGCCCGGTTCGAGGGTGCAGGCCAAACCGTGAAACTCTCGCGCTACGTTAGTGCGGTGCTGAGTTTTTCGGCGCATCCATGTAGGGAACGGGCTTGCCCGTTCCGCCTTTGCGCCTTTGCCTGAACTGAAATCTATAATCGTAGGGGCGAGCATTGCTCGCCCGATGGGTTCCGACAAAACCGTGGCATACGGCGGCGTAGCCTTGAGGGGGGGCGAAACGTCACGGTTTCATCGGTACCTTAGAACCGGGCAACCGCAATCACCGTATCCGTAGGTGCCCCAATTCGCCTCTAAAAAGCGCCTCTGAAAATATTGATAGTTAATTAACTAACATTACAAAACGTCATGTAATACATGAATTTTATTCGCTTGCTTAATGTGACTTTCGGTAGTATTATGATATCAGAAAGAGAAAGTTAAATCTCTGACAAGCATAAAAACCAATTCGAATAATTATAAAAGGAGTTTTTAAAATGAGTAGCGAAGTAAAAAATTTCATCCGTAAGATCATATTCACCGTCATCGCTTTTGCAGCACTGTGCATCTTCTGCTTCGACATGTTTGGCTCCACCGGCAATTCGCACTTCGGATTCCTGGCACTGCTCTTCCCGGTACTGGGTGTTCTTGAGTACATGCTGCCGACCCCCGATTTCACGAAATAAGATCTTCCACGATTTTAAACATTACCTATCCCTATTAAGAAATCCCGTCCGAGAGGGCGGGATTTCTTTTTGCTATCCGATATTTATTGTGAATTGATCGGGGCTTTCAGAGAGGTCAAGCTCGCCGCCGTATTCCGAAACGGCGACGGCCTCGTCGCTGCACGACAGCTTTATGCGGTTCGGGTCGTTTATAATAAGCCGTGAGCTATCGCAGGCTACCGTGCTCTCGTCGTTTAGCAGAAGGTTGCTGCTTGCGTTTTCAAGCGGATACTCAAGCCTCAGCTCGGCGCTCTGTCCGGCCTTGAGCGTAAGCTCAATGACATAATAGGCAAGGCCCTCGCCGGAATGCGTGTCATTTTCCAGCGCCGCTTTGCAGTATTTGCCGCTTTCGACGTCGGATGCAAAGGTGCTGCCGTCCACAAACGGCTGCTCGCCGACACCGTACCACCGGCCGGCGGCTTTACCGTCAAGCGTTATGCTGACGCGCTCGTCGTCGGATCTAAGATAGTTTACGGGGAAGAACACGCGGCGGCTCAGCTCCTCGCTTCCGGTGTTTTTAAGGGTGTACACATCGGTCACGGTGACGAGCTGCGGCAGCGTGCGGCCCGTCGGCGCGTGCTTGAACGGCTCGCCGAAGTCGAGCGTAAGCGTTCTGTCCGCAGTTACATTTGTGAGCTTCTCGTCCGCGCCGAGCTGAACGACAAATTGTGCCTTTGAAACGTCGCCGGGCTTGGAATCAAGCGCCGCAGTCAGCACATGCGCCACATATGCCAGCAGCGCAATGCCGAGTACGGCGACAATGCCGCCTGTGATGATTTTTCGCTTTGAGCTTTTCATGGCGTTCAACTCCTGCTTAAAATTTGCGACATGTTATCAAATCTGTCATGACTTCATGATAGCTTGAAGCCGGAAATATGTCAATAAAAAGGAAAGCCCCCACGTTATGCCATTCGGCTTAACGTGGGGGCTTAAAAAGTTTATATTACTCTTTTGCAACGGTGTCGAGCGAGGCCATGAACAGGCTGTTTTCGGCATCCGAGGGGATGAGGAAGCCGGTTCTGGGCGAGACGGAGAATGCCTCGACGCTCGGGCCGTCCATCAGGCAGCTGCGCTTAAACTGCTGGCTGAAGTAGCGCTTGCAGTAGCTGCGGAGCCACTTGGTCAACTCCTCATCGGTGAACTCGTCGCCGTAGGCGGCCTTTGCAAGGCGCATGGTCTTTGCCGGGGAGAAGCCGCAGATCATCATCTTGTGGGTGAAGAAGTCCTGCAGGCTGTAGGAGCCGACATTTTCCTCGCTCTTCTGCTCGATCTGATCGTCGTGGATCGGCAGCAGCTCGGGCGTTACGGGGCAGTCAAGAACGTCCCACAGCGCATCGGCAAGCACCTTGTCCTCGGTGTGCTGGGCGATGTAGCGAACGCCTGCGCGAACCTGAGTCTTGGTCAGACCCATATTCACGTCGTACATGCTGGTGTGGTCGCCGTTGTAGGTGCACCAGCCGTCAACGAACTCGCTGAGGTCCTCGGTGCCGACGTCAAGGCCGTTGACCTTGTTGGCGATATCCATGAGCACCTGCGTGCGCTCGCGCGCCTGAGCGTTCTCAAATGCGATGGAGTAGTCGTCGTGCGCATGTCCGATATCGTCAAAGTGCTTGTAAACGCTCTCGCCGATGTCGATCACGCGAACCTCCGCGCCGACCTGCTCGGCAACGATGATGGCGTTGGACTTTGTGCGTGACGAAGTTCCGAAGCAGGGCAGGGTGCAGGCAACGACGTTTGTCGAGGGCAGGCCCATGCGCTTGACGGCTTCGGCGCAGACCATAACGGTCAGGGTCGAGTCAACGCCGCCGGAGATGCCGACCACGCAGTGGTCAAGACCGGCGTAGGTCATGCGCTTTACAAGGCCGGACACCTGAATGTCGATCATGCGGCGGCAGTAGTTGCCCATGTCCTTTTCAAACTCGGGCAGATGCGGCAGCTTGCGATAAGTGCGCGTAAGCTCGGTTTCGCAGACCTCCTCGCCCCAGTAAAGCTCGGAGTGGCTGTATTTATACTGGCTTCTGCCGTATTTTCCGCTCTTGCGGCGGAGATTTTCAAGATACTCAACGTCGATCTCGGAAACCACGAAGCAGTCCTCGCACTCGTCGGAGGCAAGCACCTCGCCGTTTTCGGCGACCATGCACAGCCCGGAGTAGACATTGTCGGTCGTGCTCTCACCCTTGCCGGGCGCGGCGAGAATAATGCCGCATTTGAGGTGCTTGGAGCGGTACTTGACAGACTCGGTAGCCTCAATGGTAGAGGTGACGGTGGCCGGGAAGGATGCGAGTGAGGCGATAACGGTTGCACCGGCCAGAGCGTGGCGCGCAGCCGGAGCGTCTATGGCGTCCGCGTCGGCACCCAGCTCTACCGCGACTGAAAGGCCAGGCAGCACATCGCTTGTAAACAGCAGCTCGGTATCAAAGAACGCGTCGAACTTGCCGCAAACGGTTTCCTCGCCGCCCTCGTCATCGGCCGCGGCAAACAGGGTGCCGTCGGTTTCGGAGCGGGGAACAAGGCCGAGAAGCTCGCCGTCGGAGATGACGGCCGCAACGCTGTACAGCGCGCCTCCGCGCGGAGCATAAGGCAGACCGACGATAACGAGCATATCGTTTCCGGCGCTGGCCTCGATGACTCTTTCAAGCGCTCTTTCTGCGCCGCGGAGAATGACGCTGTGACCTACAAGGTCATAGCAGGAGCAGCCGGTCAGCGTAAGCTCGGGAAAAACGAGAACCTTTACGCCCTTTTCGGCCGCTTTTTTCATGCACTCGATAACCTTACCGGCGTTATAATCGGCGTCGGCGACCTTGATCATCGGAGATGCGGCAGCAACTTTAATAAATCCGTCTTTCATTTTGATCACTCATTTCTCTGATTTTTGTATGTCAAATAAAGCTTTGCCATAATAGTGATAGATTATCTGCGACGATGCGTCGAAGCTCTCGGGAGCGATGACGATCGTTATTTTGTCTCCGTTCCGGCGGCAGTCCTCAATGCCGTCAACAAGCGGAAGAAGATTTGTTTTAAGCTCCTGCTCAAACTCGTCGAGGTGCTCGGAGTAATATTCCGTTGTCTGCGGACAGGTATATTTATCGCCCAGCGGAGCTTTGCTCGTGAAGCAGAACACCATGAATACGGCGAACAGAATGAGGAATAGTACGCAGCCGAAGGGTTTGATGGCTTTTACAAAGCTCTGTCCTGCTGTCATGATTCTGCCTCCGAAAACTTAAAATTCCGTCTCATGTAATACTGCACTTTGTCGATCGTCTGCTTCTGATCGAGAAGACTGCCGCTTATGGAGTCGGTGACCTCGCCGTCAACAAGGTAGAAGCCGGATGTGTTTATGACCGGAAGAGAGCTCAGTGCATCGTTCATGAATTTCATGTAAGCGGTACCGTCCCAGCCGAGCTGAGAAAACAGCACATTCATGAGATAACACGGACTGATATCCGGTCCGGAGCCGGTGAAGTCATTATCGCAGGCTTCTTTGGCGGCATCGTTTGCCCAGATGAGGTAACGAGTCGAATAATAGTTCTTAAATCCCTCGGTCGTCGAGCGGTCAAGATTTATGCCAAGCTCATCGTATGTTACGCTGTTATCGCCCAGCCATGGCTTGTGATCACCGTAGACTACCAAAACGACCGGTTCATCCATAGCTTCAAGCTCGGTTTTGAGCTCGCACAGCCTTTCGATAGTGTCTTTTACAGAGCCGAGATAGTTGTTTATGACATAGTAGCTGTACTCGGAAACGTCGCCGTCCCAAACCGGATCGCCCCAGTCGAGCCTGTCGGTGCTGTACGGGCCGTGCCCCTGATAGGTTACATTAAATGAAAACACGTTTTTGCCGTCGCAACGTCGTCTTTGAAAAACTTCAGCATATCCGGGAAAAATTCCTCGTCATAAGTGACAGGATAGCCGTATTTCTCGTAATATCCTTCGGTGAACAGATAATCCTCAAAGCCGAGATAACGGTTGACATTGTAGCGATTATAGAAGGTGCGCAGGCACGGATGGCTTCCGTTTGCAGTGTAGCCCTGCTCGCGCAGATACCATACGTAAGAGTTTACATTGCGGCGGTAATCTTTAAGCTGAGTATATCCTGTAAGAAAGCAGCGCTCGGTGTTTATAGTTCCTCCGCCGAAAACATTTGTTATGAGGTTTCCGGTGTAGCTCTCGGCCTCAAGCGTGTGATAATCGGCATAGATGCCGTCAATGCCCTGCATTCCAACGGTCGTAAGATCCGCAAAGGCTTCAAGCTGAATGGTAAGTATATTGACTTTCTTGCTTTCGGGAATGTCCGAATCGGAATATGCAGAAAGCTCGTTTTCCGCAAGATTTTCGTCATATCCGTCGGGCGGAGTGTCTATCGCGGCAGATATGCTGTGTATAAACGGGTACACAAAGCCCTTTGAGGTGAAAACATCGGTGGCTTCCCAGCGGCTCACATGGTCAAAGTTCTCGGTCTTTACATTGTATATATCCGCGCTTGAGTAAACGAATGTCCACAGCGGCCATACGGATGCTGCAATGACTATTGCGGCGGCGATGCGGAAAGAGCCTTTTGCACGTCCGCGAACGAAAAAGTACATAAACAGCGTTCCGATCACGATGCATGCAAGGCAAATCGCTATGCGCCTTGTGAGCGTAATGTTGTATCCCGAGGAAACTCCCAGCGCTGTGTGTATAGCAGATATGTCCGAAAACATGAACGGATCATCGCGAAACATGAGCTTGAAATAGTTTCCCACAGAGGCTGTGATAAACACGGCAGCGGTCGTCAAAAATGCGGCCCATGTGCGGTTTATAAGACAGAACATCAAAAGCTCGAACAGCAAGATCGGCAGGAAATTCAAAAAGAATATCAATGGATGCCGAAGATAATCGATCAGCAGCACACGTCCTCCCGTTCCGATGCCGAGAAGCAGCGACAGAAAGCACAGCCCGGCTGCCGACAGGAGCAGAATGCCGAAATTCCACAGATAAAAACCGAAGCGCTTGCCGGGTTCGGCACAGGCCGCTGCGTCTGTGCCGAACAGGAAGCTTCTTTCTTTAGTGCCGGTCATGACTTGAGCCTCAGAACTTGATCCTTTCGGCTATGTAGTCCTTGACCTCGCTGATGGGGATACGGACCTGCTGCATGCTGTCGCGCTCGCGGATGGTGACGCAGTGATCGGCCTCGTCGGTCTCGGTGCCGACGGTGTTGAAGTCAAAGGTGATGCAGTAAGGCGTGCCGATCTCGTCCTCGCGGCGATAGCGCTTGCCGATGGAGCCGGTCTCGTCGTAATCGACCATGAAATCCTTGCTCAGCTCGTTGTAAAGCTCCATTGCCGGTCCGGTGAGTATCTCCTTCTTGCTCAGCGGCAGGATCGCGCACTTGTACGGAGCCAGTGCCGGGTGCAGATGCAGAACGGTGCGGATATCGTCGTTGCCCTTCTTATCCTTGCCTACGACCTCCTCGTCGTATGCCTCGCACAGAAATGCAAGAGCAACGCGGTCGCAGCCGAGGGACGGCTCGATGACGTAGGGGATGTAGTGCTCGTTGGTGTCCTGATCGAAATAGGTAAGATCCTTGCCGGAAGCCTCCTGATGACGGCCGAGGTCGTAATCGGTGCGGTCTGCAATGCCCCACAGCTCGCCCCAGTCGGTAAACGGGAAGGCATATTCGATGTCGGTGGTGGCGCGGGAGTAGAATGCAAGCTCAGCCGGCTCATGATCGCGCAGACGCAGGTTTTCCTCGCTTATGCCGAGCGACAGCAGCCAGTTTTTGCAGAAGTCTTTCCAGTAAGCAAACCACTCAAGGTCGGTGCCGGGTTTGCAGAAAAACTCGCATTCCATTTGCTCAAACTCGCGGATGCGGAAGATGAAGTTGCCCGGGGTGATCTCATTGCGGAAGGCCTTGCCGACCTGGCATACGCCGAAGGGCAGCTTTTTGCGCGTGGTGCGCTGGATGTTTGCAAAGTTAACGAAAATGCCCTGAGCGGTCTCGGGACGCAGATAGCAGGTGGAGCTGGAGTCCTCGGTAACGCCGATGGCGGTCTTGAACATGAGGTTGAACTTGCGGATTGGGGTGAAATCATGCTTTCCGCAGACGGGGCAGATGATATCCTCGTGCGAGGCTATGAACTCGTCCATCTCGTCGAAAGTCATCGCGTCAACGTTTACCTCGTGGTGCTCTTCGCCGATGAGCTTGTCGGCGCGGTGGCGTGCTTTGCAGGAGCGGCAGTCGAGCAGAGGGTCAGAGAAGCTTGAAACGTGGCCGGTGGTGATCCAGGTCTGCGGATTCATGATGATCGCAGCGTCGAGGCCGACGTTGTAGGGGCTTTCCTGCACGAACTTTTTAAGCCATGCTTTTTTGACGTTGTTTTTGAACTCAACGCCGAGAGGGCCGTAGTCCCAGGAGTTTGCAAGGCCGCCGTATATCTCGCTTCCGGGATACACATAGCCGCGGTTTTTGCACAGGGCAACGATCTTGTCCATAGTCTTTTCGCTATTTTTCATTTTTCCGTCCTTTCCCGCGGCTGGCTGCCGCAGCAAATAAATATTTGTTATAGTAGTGATCTACAAAGTGTAACTATATCATTTGCAGGCGTTTTTAGCAATACAGTGTCAAAATTAAAACTAAACGCAAGCTTTATGTCGATATTCCAAATGGGAATGCAATGCATGAATATTTGTGCAATAACAGGCGATAGAAGGCATGAAAAGAGTATAACAGAACATAAATCTGTGCAATTATCATGAATTTAACGAGCGAGTTGAGAATATTGTGTTTACAAATGCTCCGAATTATGATTAAATAGCATGGTAAAATGCCTTAAGCTGACGAGAGTCGAACACGTATCGGTTTTGACGGGCAGATTTTCACTCATGCCGCGTTAAAGCTCTTGACAATACGACAGTATTCTCTGCAAGCTTTGCCTTGCCTGAGCAAAAATCTGCTCCGGCAAAACTGCGAGCACCTGTCGGCTGTGATTTTCGAGATATTTTCGTCTTTCTTTGGTGCAGGTGGGCTGGCGCCCATCAAGGCAAAAAAGGCGGAAATAGCCAGAAGGGCGCGCTGACAGGCGATATGGGTTCAACTCTCGTCAGCTTAAACACTATAGCATTGATTTTCGCAGGCGCGTGTGCTATATTATTTGTTATCAATTTAAATACTTTTAAAACTGAAAGGATATTGGCAATGAAACCAAAATTTGACGGCTACGCGGCGCAGTACGACGCATGGTTTATGGAAAATGACAAGCTGTTTGAAAGTGAGCTTCGTCTGTTCAAAAAGGCGCTTGGCGATATCGAGGGCAAGCGAGTTCTCTCCGTCGGCTGCGGCAGCGGCTTGTTTGAAAGCATGATAGATTGCAGCAACATCGAGGGCATTGAACCTTCGCGCGACATGGGAGCGATTGCCCAGAAGCGCGGCATAAACGTTATCCAGTTCGGCGCGATCGAGGATGCCGAATTAGAAGAAAACGCCTACGATGTGATATATCTCAACGGCAGCTCCAGCTATATCGAAGACCTTGCCTACGCCTTTAATATCTGCAAGAAGGCTCTTAAGCCCAACGGGAAGTTTATCTCCCTTGATGTGCCCAAGGAGAGTGCGTTCGGGTTTATGTATCTGCTTGCCAAAAACGTCGGAACATTTGAGCATCCTTACCTTGAAGGTGTTATGCCGAAGCTTCCGTATCCTCTCGAGCTGTGCTGCGCAGGCGTATGGCATTCGACCGAGGAGAAGATCGACGTGCTCAAATCGCTCGGCTTCCATGACTTTGATTTCTATCAGACTCTTTTGAAGAATCCTATGTACACAAACGAAGAGGTCGAAGAGGTTGCATCCGGCTACCAGAGCGGCGGATATGTCGCGATAATCGCGCACAAATAACATGAAGCTTTCCGAAACGCTCTATGCACAGGTGCAGGACATCTGGCCGGGATATCTTACCCATCCGTTCGTCACCGAGATGGCACACGGCACTCTGCCGAAGGAAAAGTTCCGCTACTACATGCTGCAGGACTATCTGTATTTGCAGGATTACGTCAAGATCTTCGCAGCCATAATCCAAAAAGCAGATGATTTTGAGCAAATTCGCTTTCTGTGCGGAGAAATGTCAGCTACCATAGATGAAACTTACCGCACCCATCTGCCGTACATGAAGCGGCTTGGCATAGGCGAGCAGGAGATCGCCTGCGCGACCGCACATATCGACAGCAGCGCCTACAGTCACTATATGATCTGCGAGGCGCAGGCCGGCGATGTGCTGACCGGTCTTGTTGCGTTGCTCAACTGCTCGTGGAGCTATGCGTACATTGCCGAGAAAACGGTTGAGGTATATCCCGAGGCCGTCAATGACGAAAGCTACGGCTCGTGGTTTGCAGGCTATGTCTCGCCGGAGTATAAAAAGACAAATCAGGCGCTTATAGACAGGATAGACGCGCTTGCCGAGAACATCGACGAGAAAAAAACTCGTCACCTGTGCGAGATCTTCAAAAAGTGCTGCCTTTTTGATCTTCGCTTCTGGGACATGGTGTACGCCATGGGCAAGTGCTGAGCTTCTCCCCTGCACAAAATATGCAAAATTCCCACGTCCGAGCTGCGGACGTGGGAATTTTTTTACGGCGCGCGACCGTTTAGCAAAAACATACAAAGAAGCCGCCCGTTTGGGCGGCTTCCATAGCTGGGTATTTAGTTTTTGCTCATTCGGCCGTCAGATGATTATGCCGCGCTTTTTTGCTTCGAAGGTAAGCTCATCACGGAAATCGGGATGGGCAATAGCAATGAGCTGGCGAGTGCGCTCGCCGAGGCTTCTGCCGCGCATATGGGCAATGCCGTACTCGGTGACGATGTAGTCAACATCGTTTTTCGAGGTCGTGCAGACTGCGCCCGGAGTGAGGATGGGCTTGATCTTGCTTATAGTACCGCCCTTTGCGGTCGAGGTGAACGCAATAAAGCTCTTGCCGCCCTTGGACTGGCATGCGCCGCGGACGAAGTCGATCTGGCCGCCGGAGCCGGACATGTGCTTTGTGCCGACGGATTCAGCACAGACCTGGCCGAAGAAATCGACCTCGATGGCTGCATTTATGGATATCATGTTATCGTTCTTGCAGATGACCTCGGGATTGTTTACATAGTCAACAGGCAGGATCTCGATCGCCGGGTTATCATCGACATAGTCGTAGATCCTCTTGGAGCCGTAAGCAAAGGTGGTAACGCTCTTGCCGCGGTGGATCTGCTTTTTGGAGTTGTTGACGGCGCCGCACTCGATAAGCTCGACCATGGAGTCGGTGAACATTTCGGTATGTATGCCGAGATCGTGCTTGGATTTGAGCGCCATGCCGGTAGCGTCGGGAATTGCACCGATGCCGAGCTGGATGCATGCACCGTCGGGGATCTGCTCTGCTATGAGGTTGCCGATGGTCTGGCTGACCTCGTCGATAGCGACGGGAGGCAGAACCGGCAGCTCGTGATTATACTCAACGATAGCATCTACCTGAGAAACATGCAGCTGGGTGCCGCACAGGCATCTGGGCTGATTCTCGTTTACTTCGACGAAAACTCTCTTAGCCTTGTCTATCATTGCTTCGGCGTAAGAGCCGTTGAGTGCGAGGCTGAAGTAGCCGTGGCTGTCCATGGGCGAGACCTCGATGCAGAACGCATCGTACTCATACTCTGCGCGTATGTGGCGAGGAATATCGCGATAGTAGGTCGGCAGAAGATCTGCCCAGCCGCCGTTTATCGCCTTGCGCGCATAGCCGGAGCTGAACCATGAGTAGCCGGTCATTTTTCCGAACATGTCGGGATCGGTGTAAAACTCAAAGGGATATGCGTCAAGAAGGGTCTGAACCTGCACGCCCTTAATGTCGCTGCTCTTGACTCTTGCGGCGATAGCGTTCATAATTGCCGGTGCCTGCGAGGGAGCCGTGTCCATACCGAGGATCCATCCGGACTCGACCTGCTTTGCAAGCTCCTCTGCACTAATCAGTTTTTCCGCGTATAATGCTTTATAATCGGTCATTTTTAACACTCCTGAAACAATTTTGTGTCTAAGCTAGTGATATTATATAATAGTGCGTAATTAAATTCAAGTATTCAGGACGTCAGTTGGGCGTATTCACTATAATTTATTTTGTAACGATCATGGAGGGCAAATATGAGGTTTACGAAAATGCACGGAGCCGGAAACGACTTTGTTGTGATAAATGCTATTGAAGAGGATGTTCCCCTTTCGTCCGCTTCCTGCCTTGCGCGCACGCTGTGCAGCCGCAGGACCGGCATCGGCGCAGATGGGCTTATGCTCGTTGCGAAGGCAGAGGGAAACGCGGACTATCGTCTGCTGTTTTACAACTCCGACGGAAGCCTCGGCGAAATGTGCGGCAACGGAGCGCGGTGCATAGCGCGATACGGCTATGAGCACGGTCTTGCAGGTGAAAGCCAGCGCATTGAGACCACCGCCGGGCTTGTCACCGGCGAGCGGATAAGCCGGACGCTTTACCGTATAAGGCTCAACGATCCGTCGGTCATTGATCTGCACCGCTCAGCCGAGGGCTGCGACTGCACATACATTAAGCTTGGCGACCCCGGTATACCGCACGCCGTACTCATTAAAGACGATTGGGACAGGATACCCGAGGACGAACTTCGCACACTCGGCAAAAGGCTGCGCCACTCCCCTGCTTTCCCGAAGGGCGCAAACGTAAACTTCGTTAAGCTCGTTGGAGAAGATGCGGTTAAGGCAATAACATACGAACGCGGTGTTGAGGACTTCACCCTAGCCTGCGGCACCGGCTGCGGCAGCATCGTAACGGCTCTGACGCTCAAAGGGCTTGTTTCGGGCAAAGACGTCAAGGTCTCAATGCCGGGCGGAGAGCTTTTTGTTACGCTCACGCACGAGGACGGCACAGCGCGCGACGTGTACCTCACCGGGCCGACCTGCGTTGTGTTTGAGGGCGAAACAAAAGAAATTTAATTTTTTATCTTTTCCATGCAATAAAACGGCTCTGCTGTGCATTGTTATGGTGAAAGGATCTTCGGTATGCTTTTTATGACGGTTGCAACAAGTGAATATTCCGAAGCTAAGGTGCTCGAATCGCTGCTTGCGCGCATAGCAAAAGGCGACAAGGAAGCACTGGGCGAGATTTACGAGCGCACCCACGCCGCGGTTTTCGGCTTTGCGATGAGCATGGCTTCCACCCCTGCCGACGCAGAAGACGTTCTGCACGACACATATCTTGCCGTTTACTCATCAGCCGAAAGCTACACTGCCAAGGGAAAGCCGATGGCATGGATCATGACCATAGCCAAAAACCTTGCGAGAATGCGCATGCGCAAGGCACGGCGGCAGCTTGACATAGCCGACGACGACTGGGGACGCTACCTTGCCGCCAAAAGCGAGGTCAGCTCCGACGAGCGCGTACTGCTTCAGACAGCGATGAAGATCCTTTCCGACGACGAGCAGCAGATCGTGATGCTGCACGCAGTGGCCGGAGTCAAGCACCGCGAGATCGCGGCGATACTTGACATGCCGACTGCGACGGTACTTTCCAAGTACTCACGAGCCATAAAAAAACTAAGGACTGTGATGGAGGCAGATTAAGATGAAAAACGACAAAAGCATCGAAACTAAGCTCCGCTCTGCCGTTTCCCACGCGGTTCCGGACGCTCTGGACGATATCCTCAGCGCGTGTGACCATGAGAAAGGAAAGGTAATTTACATGGAAAAGAAAAGAACATCTCCCCTGCGCAGCTTCGCTGCGATAGCCGCGGTGCTTGTGCTTATAGTTGCAGGCGTATTTGCAATGAAAACCTTCGGCGGCAGCTCGGCCGACACTCTGGCAGCTGTCGTATCCCTTGATGTTAACCCCAGCATCGAACTGAACGTTGACAAGGACGAAAACGTGCTCTCGGCCAAGGGACTCAATGCCGACGGAAAAACCGTGCTCGGCGATATGCAGCTTAAAGGCAGCAAGCTTGACGTTGCGGTAAACGCGATAATAGGCTCGATGCTGCAAAACGGATACCTTGACGATATGGCAAACTCCATTTTGCTGTCGGTTTCCGGCGTTGACGGATATAATGCCGAAACTCTGCGCTCGAAGCTTGCATCCGATGTAAACAAGCAGCTTAAAGACTGCGCCGTGCTCAGCCAGGACGTTTCCGGTGCCGACAACGAGACCGTGAAGCTTGCGGAAAAATATGACATCTCCGTCGGCAAGGCAGCTCTCATCCGCCAGATCGTAAGCGCAGACGCGCGCCACAGCTTTGAAGAGCTTGCTCCCCTTTCGATAAATGAGCTTAATCTTCTTGCCGACGGCAAGTCGCTCGGCACCATCGACTCAACCGGCAAGGCAAGCTCCAAGGCATACATCGGCCGCGACGCGGCTCTCGAGGCAGCGCTCAATCACGCGGACTTAAGCAAGAATGACATTCGCAATGTCGATATAAAGCTTGATTACGAATATGGCAGCATGGTGTACGAGGTCGAGTTTGAAGTTGGAACGACAGAGTACGAATACGACATAAACGCCGCCACCGGCGAGATCGTATGGTACGAGAAAGACTCCGGCGGCAATATAGAGCAGGGCGGCTCTGCCGCTGAGGGCAAGGACTCAGTCGGCAAAGGCAAGGCCGTACAGACAGCTCTCGGTCACGCAGGTCTCACCTCCTCGCAGGTAACGCAGCTTGAAGCTAAGCTCGACCGCGATGGCGGCAAGCTCGTTTACGAGATAGAGTTCCGCTCCGGCAATTACGAATACGAGTATGAAATTGACGCCTCGAGCGGCTCGATCATAAAAAGCGAAAAGGATTTAGACGACTAAACGAAAAGCCTCCGGTCAGTGACCGGAGGTTTTTTGCGTCATACATACTGCTTGCGTGGGATCCTGTCGTAATTCCAGAGGAGTATAGGCTCCACGCAGTAGGCAAGGAATTTCATATCAAGGTTAAAGAAATATATTAAAAACGTCACGGCAAAGAAGCCCGCTCCGCCGCCGAGCATTTTAACGGGCAGCATTTTGAGTTTTGACATATCGTTTCTCCTTTCTTACCATGCGTGTTCATCCGGCAGGACCTCGATTGTCGGGTCGAGCGGCTCTTCGCGCATGACGGTGCGCATATACTGATTGAACTGGTCGCGTATGGCCTGACGGGTGTAAACTCGCGGATCGGCAAGGTCATGGCAGACCCAGACAAGATTTATGCCGCGCTCTCTCGCCTGCTCTTCGAACTGACCGTGCATGCCGGTCAGCGCCTTGCAGGACATGTGCTCCCACATCATGACCATGTCGGCATTCATCTTCTCGCAGTACTCCCAAAGCTCATCGACGAGGACCTTGTATCCGCCGTGAGTGTGGTTACGCATGATCATGTTCATCGTCAGCCACGCCATATCGTAGTACGCCTGCTCGCGGTTTTCCGGCGTGTCCTCTTCCGCTATCTCCTCGCTTATGACCATCGACAGCATATCCGTCAGCGGCACTACGCCCCAGCACTGGATCATCCAATACAGCATATCGATGATATACTGCGGCTGAACGCCCCAGACAATGCATCTGTGGCGATATTCGGGGGCCATCATGGTCTTGTTTTTATAGCCCTGCTGCACGAGCTTCATTACCTTTTTATCTATATCGACAAAGGCTGGATACCGGCCGCAGTTGCCCATATAGTTTGTGTCGTTATACAGCGAGAACACGGCGCCGACAAACTGCGGATAAGGCGTGCTGTTGACCTCAAGCCAGCCCACGCGGTTGCGCGTAGTGTTGTTTACGCGCTTTGCGCATTCAAAATATGCGTTCCAGTCCCACTTCTCGCCGGTCTGCTCCTCGATAAATTTTATGGCTGCCTTTACGTCGTTTGCAGCGTAGCGCTGAACATCCTCCTGCGTATGACGCATGGGCGCAACGAGCTGGAAGGTCGGTATGCCGTACTCACGCTCAAGGCGCTTTGCGATAAGGCCGTTTCCCATGAGCGAGCCGTCGCAGGTAGTGTTGACCTGCACGGCGCACTTGCCGAGCACGGGGAAGTCATCGTCGATCGAAACGCCAAGCTCCGCCTCCGGCATGGGGCACACGTCGCCCGGGATGCCGAACTGCTGGGCAACATCAAGATAGTGCATGCCCGAATGCTGATTGAGCAGGTTTGCCGAGAACATCGTCGGCACCTCGCGCAGGATGCAGTTTAGCGTCGGGAAGCCCATCATCACGGCCGTCATCGCGTTTTCGTCCCAGAGCACACATTTATCGGAATATTTTACGTTATTGCCGGTTCGCCTGTCGCCCTTTATGGAGTTATCGATGCACTGCGCAACGTCCTTTACGACGAAATCCATCGCAATGTGGGTGATGCGCAGAGCCTCGTCGCGCAGACCGATGGTGAATTTATCGAGCATATGCGGAACGGCAAGGTAATTTGCAAACCATCTATAGCGGAACATTGCTTTCACGTTGCGCGGCTTTACGATCACCCTTGCGAGAATTGACAGAAGGTACAGCCATCTGCCGTAATCGTACAGCGTGTCCTTTAATCCGCGCCACTCGCGGCGGCGGCGAACCTTGCCTTCGTCATACAGAACGCCCAGCCGCTTTTCGCCCTTACGCTTTTTATCGTTAACCACGATCGCCATTACTTTGCACCTCCCTGGAGCTTTTTGATCTCAATGCTTTCAACAAACGCCTGAACACGGGTGCGCATCTGTCCTACCGATGAGCTGATGTTATACGGTCTGTCAACGGACAGGACGGGGTAGTTATAGTCCTCGCGCAACATCGTCGAGCCGAGCAGCCGCTCATACGCCCACGGATCGCAGAACTTTATCTGCTGATAGATTATGCCGTCGGCCTTGTATTCCTTAGCAATATCGTTTACATACGCCTTGCGGCCATAGACCTTTTCCATGTTGAACATACGCGGACAGTGGCCATTATAGACATAGTGGCGGCAGACCTGCGTGAGCGCGTCCTCCTCGTCGTTCAGCTCTATCTCCATTCTGCCGGGCAGCGAGCCGAAGCAGAACCTGTCTGCACAGACATAAGCGCCGGTCTCTTCAATAAGCTTTATAAAGCCGCTGTCATCGACCTCGGAGCCGACGACCGCTATCCTCGCGCGGTATTCCCTATCCTCCGGCTCGCGCGTTTTTATCTCATCGAGCGTCTCCTCAAGCTTGTCGATGATCAGATACTGCGGCATGACATATGTAGCAAGGGTCAGAACATGAAACTCATAGCCTGTTATCCTCGGGCGTGCTTCCTTTCGGAATTTTCCTATCTCGGTTATAACGCGGCAGACGCGGTTATGCTCCTCAACGGCCTTGCGTATTGAAGCATCCGAAACATCGATGCCGTAGTTTTCGCTCAGCGGCTTGAGGATATGGTTTTTGCACTGCAAAACCAGCAGCTCTACGCCGTTTTCGTCGGCCTTGAGCGGTATCTCCATAAACTCGTGGAAGAATTTATCGTTCCCCTCGCCCATGGTTTTGAGAAGCTCCATATTCTCAACGCAGCGATTTATCATCGTGCAGCCGTCCGGCGCAATGACGCAGTCGGCAAAGTTGAAGCCGCCCTCAATAGCGCGCTCAAGGAGCGCCCTTGACGTTTCGCACAGAAAGCTCGTCATATAATACGTTGCGATGTCCATTGAGCCGGTATTCGGAGCGTGCAGGCGAATGCCGAAGGCATTGCCGAGGTTCATAAGCGGCTCCGGCGTGTTCTCGCAGACAAAGGCAACGCATATCTTCCCCTCTTGCTTTGCCTGAGCGATTAGCGCGTTGTTTGCCTCCTGCAGGAGGTTTTCAAACCAGTTCAGATGCTTCAGGTCTCTCATTGTTAAACTCCCCCATTTCATATTAAATTCCGATTGCGATCCTTTCGGATACTGCATGTTAACATTTTATCATTTTATTCATTTATATTCAATATATTTATTCACTTTCTCCGTTATGTCTATTAATATAGATATTTTTTGTATATTATAACTACATTTTTACACTGATTGTATGTTTTCGCTTATACTGCCTGTTGAGTTATATACTGTTGCATGACTTTTGTTTAGTTTGAAATGCTTGGGGGGTAAGTGTGAAAATGCTCCCCGATATCTATACGATATCGAGGAGCACAGCTTATTATTGATCATGCTTGCGATGCAGCATCTACAAACACCTTGATTTGTTCGGATTCTCCTGCATTATTTATCTCTGCCGAGAACACATCCCAGTGCACGATGCCAAAAGAATGAGCATTAATGCCGCAATCACCGCGTTTATTATCTCCTTTTTCACAATTTTTTGTTTAGCATAATTGCTTATTTCGGTTGAATCCGAATAGTCGTAAATGTTGAAAAACTTGACTGTGACGAGGTATAGTACGGTGCATTGGCGTTAGCATTATATATGTGGTCGGTTTTTGCTCCATTATAGCCCATGACTCTTGCAATCACAGTATCACTGTTTTGCGGCTGATGTACTTTCGCAGCGTTTATGAATGCTATATCGGCTCGTCGGCATACGCCTGCCTTGTTTAGGTTAATTTCAGCAAAACATATTGCATTTGTCAATTGTATTTGTCATTTCGGAATGAATGTATGAATTAATTTTGCTTCTTGTGTGGATTATTAACAAAAAAACTCCCCACGAAGGATCGTGGGGAGCTGAGATAAAAAGAGATTAGTTCATTGATCTGAAGATAAAGGTTGCTATCTGTGCGCGGTTGCAAACGCCGTTTGGAACAAACTGAGTGGCGGTGTAGCCCTTGGTGATGCCCTCGTCGAGTGCCCAAAGGACAGCGACGGAGTAGTATGCGCCGGACTGAACGTCCTCAAATGTGTTTGTGCCGCTTGCGTCGGGGGATTTCTCGCTGCGCCAGAGGAAGGTCACGATCTGGGCGCGGCTGCAAACGTCATAGGGGCTGAACGTTGTCTCGGTCGTGCCCTTGACGATGCCGTTTTCAACTGCCCAGAGGACTGCCTTCTCGTAGTAGCTGCCGGCAGCTACATCGGTGAAGGAGGTAGTGGTGGCCTTGGGCTCGGGAGAGCCTGCCGCACGCCACAGCATGGTGACTGCCTGTGCACGGTTGCAGGAAGCGTAAGGCTCGAAGGTGGTTGCGGTGGTGCCCTTGACTATGTTCTTCTCTGCAAGATCCATTACGCTGTCGTAATAGTAGGTTCCCTCTTTGACGTCGCTGAACGGATTTTCAAAGCCCTTGGCCTCGATCTTCCAGGCGGACTTGATCTCGGGGTCGATGGTGCCCTTTGCGGTGATGTAATCTGCAAGAAGGTTACGGGCCTGGCCCTTGTCCTCGCCCTGGATCATATCGTACTGGGTGGAGTAGATAACGCGGCTTTCGTCGTTGGGCTTAAAGTCGCAGCCGTGCTCATTGATGTAGCTGACGTAGTTGCCGCCGCCGTTGAAGCGATAGTTGTTGATAACGATGGTGAAGGTATCGGTATCCTGAACCTCTTTGCCGTTGTAGGTCATGGAGGCTATGCGGCTGCCGGAGGGAGCGCTGGGGTCAATGACATAGCTGAAGCCGTCGCCGTAGATGACATCGTAATAGGTAAGGCCGCCGGTGATGCCGTAGGTGCCGTCCTCGTTGGTAACGACCTTGGAGGCGGAGCACTCAAGCCAGGTGCGTACTTCCTTGCCACTCATGGTGATCTGGTAGAACCAGTTCTCGTAGCGGTAAAGGCGGAACATATCGCCAAGCTTGATATCGCCTGCCGGGATGAGATTTGCGGCATTGCCGGAGGTAAGAGGAGCGGTGATGGAGAGCTGAGCCGGGGTATCGTCGCTCTTGTCATTGGGAGTGTTTTCGCCGGTGCGGTCGTATGCGCCCCAGATCTGGACCTGGTTTACAAGGTCAACGAATGCCGAAGGAGCGGTGCCGAGGCCGGAGGCGGTGAAGTCGCCGCTTGCCTTGCCGATGGGCTTGAGCATGTAGTCGTTCCAGGTCGCTGTCTCATACGGCTGAAGTGCTGCGGTAATGTCTGCATCCGGCTCGTAGAGTGCCTCCGTAACGCGGCCTTCACGCTTGGTCATGGGCGCATTTGAAGCCTCAACGGTGTACTCGCCGGTGGACTTATTGTAGGTGAACAGTGCGCGGCCGACGACGGCTGCCTTGGTGCTCGGGGAGATGACGGGGATCTCCTTGCCGTCGGTGTTTGCGATCATGGTAACACCGTTGCGGTGCTCATGGCCGGAGAACACGAGGTCGATGGAATCGGTGGTGGAAACGAGCTCACGGATGAAGTCGGAGTTCTCGGGGTCGCCGTCGATGCCGCTGTGGCTGACGAGAACGATGAGGTCTGCCTGTGCCTTCATCTCGGCTTCGTAGTGCTTATAGGTCTCGACAACGCCGGCAAAATAGATGCCCTTCCAGTTTTCGGGAACATCCCAGTTTGCGATGTTGGGGTTGCCTATGCCCATGACTGCGACCTTAACGCCGTCATACTCTTTGATGACGTAAGGAGCATAACCGTTCCAGGTTTTCCAGTCGCGGCTTGTGTCGTTATTGGTGCTTGCATCGAGATAGTTTGCCATGGAAACGCCGACCTGAGATTCGGTCTCTGTGGAAGCGGAGGTCAGGTAATCAAGCTGGCGCTGAAGAATATCCATGCCGTAGTTAAACTCATGATTGCCCACGACCCACATGTCGTAGTCCATCATACGCATGACCTTCATGGCAGGATCCTGTGTATCCTTCTGATAGAACGCATAGTAATAGGTCAGCGGTGTGCCCTGAATAGTGTCGCCCGAGTCGCTCAGGAATACGTTTTTGTACTCTGCGCGCTGCTGCTTGACATATGTGGCAACCCTTGTCATGGCCTGATAATGGGTTCCGGATTTGTCTGCGTCCTGCGTGTAGTCAGTTGCAAACTGCTGTCCATGCACGTCGGATGTGTCGAGGAAGAGTATTTGAACCTCGTTGGAGTCGGCAAATGCAGCCGGCACCATGGTCATTACCATGCACAGTACGAGCATGAATGCCAGAAAGCGTGACAGTCTTTTCTTCATTCAAGTATCTCCTTTGTTTATTTTTTTACATCGAATCAATTTCGATGCTTTCAGCAAAACTATACCCCTTCTTCCGTGCTAAGTCCAGCGTTCATTTCATTTTCGGCATTAGCACTAATTACGGCGTGAAAATACTTAAAAATTCTGTATTATTAACATTTCCTTAATGCAAGTTTTACATTTCACGCCATAATCTGAGATTTGTTGTGATCACGAGAACTTCACAAAACCCGTGAGCGTTCCGAGCGGATAGCCGAGCGTCCAGTCGCTGTCGCCGCACTTGGGGCAGACGGTGCCGCGCTCGTGCAGCTCGTCGATGTAAGCCTCGGCGCGCTGTATATACATATTGGTCTTTGCAACGTGCTTGCATTTCGGGCAATAGACGAGGTAATTTGCAAAGCTGTCGTATATGCCTTTTTTTCTGTTTTCCTTCTCCTCGTAGGACAGCGCTCTCGGGAGGATATTGTGATTTGTATAGCTCATTGTTTTGCCTCCTCAAATCAGGTGCTCGCGCTTAACGCTGTCATAATGCTTATCGAGAAACGGCACGATGACGCTTCGCATAAGGCGCATATCGAGATTAAAGTAATACACCGCAAAGAGCGCGGCAAGCGTAAGGCTGCCCATGCCCATAATTTTAGCCAAAACTTTCATGCTGCTTCTCCTTTCTTACCAGCCCATCTCATCATCGAAATCGACGAGGGTCGGGTCAATGGGCTCTTCGTGCATAACGCTCTGCATATACTGATTGACAGTCTTGCGCGCCTCGTTCGTGGGAACGATGCGGCAGTCCATAAGAGAATGCGGCATCCAGATGATATTGAATCTGTCGCGGTGCTTATGGAACTCCTCCTCAAGAAGGCCCTGCGCGCCGGCCATGCCCTTGCAGCCGATATCGTCGTACATGATGATCGTGTCGCAATTAAACTTTTCCGCTGTCTCCCACATCTGCATGAGGTGGCGGTTGCCGCCGACGGTGTGGGTGCGCATCGGGGTTCTTGCATGCCAGTCGGCAATGTCGCTCATCATGGTCTCGCGATCGGTGGTGTCAACGATATTGTGGCCGGTGAGCGAGTCCATGTTGATGACCGTCATGATGCCCCAGCAGTTATACAGCCACTGCACGCCGTGGGCATAGTATGTAGAGCCGCATGACCATGCAAGCGCACGGTGACGCGCAAGCGGGAACGGGTGGATGTTCTTGCGAACACACTTTTCAAATACCTTATTTATCTTTTTGTTGGCCTTCTTGAAATATTTCGTTCCGCCCTGCTGATAAAAATAAATGCGGAACAGGCCCTGGACTACGGAGTTGAGCGCGCCGTTATCGCTCTTTGCGTAGATATCCCAGCGGTTGAGTGAGCCGCGGTTGAATTCGTTGGTGTCCTCAACATGCTCGATAAACGTATCCCAGTTAAACGGAACACCAAACTGCTGCTCGAGAAATTCGATGGCTGAGTAAACCTCGTGAACTCCAAGCTCCTTGGTAGTGGGATCATCGTACATAAGAGGCGTTGTGAACGGATGAACCGCTTTTTTGCCGTCGTTTGACAGCGCGCGCCACATCGCTGTGTTATCCATCATGTTAGCGTCGCAGGGGTTATTGGTCGTCAGCCAGCAGTTGCCGATATCGGGGTATTCCCTGTCGACCGCGACGCCGACCTCGACAAGAGGCAGAGTACACATATCGCCCGGAATGCCGCAGGCGACGGCCTGATCGACATAGTAGCAGCCGAGCTGCTTGCGCATAAGAGGCAGCATGAATGCCGCGTGCTGCTGCATATTGATCGCATAATGTCCCGGGAAGCCGAAAATTATGTGCTTGGGCAAAGTGTAGTCAAACGCAACGGTGACATCCGACCACTTGGTCTCGCCGAGCTTTCTGTCCGCGCGCAGGCTCTTCCAGAGCGTATCGGTCGAGTCGGAGATCATGCAGTCGAGCGCATAAAGGTCTGCTCTGAGCGCTTCGCCGCGGTCGCCTTCGATCCACTTATCTACCATCATGGGAGCTGCAAGATATGCCGACAGCCAACGGTATTTCCAAAAAGCCTTTGCGATGCGCACGGGATCGTGCATGACGAATATCGCCATTTTGACCCATGTGCACAGCCATTTATAAAACGCAAATGCAGTGTCCTTGACTCCGCGCCACTCGCGGCGAGCATAGAAGTTCGTGCCCTCAATGTATCTCTGGCCAATGTAATGGCAGGGCTCGTCGCCTTTGAGAAAGTGCTCAAGGGTGCCGTACTGCTCTTTGATGCTGATTTTTCTTTTCCACATAGCTGTTCCCCTCCTCGATCATGCGTTAGCCTGGAGCTTTTTGATCTCAAGCGATTCGACGAACGCCTGGAATCTCGTGCGGAGCTGGCCGGTCGCGGCGTTTGCGTAGTCGCGCTCTATCTGGCAGGTGGGTATTGCCGACGGAACATTAAGTCCCTCGGCCAGCCACTTTGCGGCGATGGCGCGCTCATAGCCCCAGTATTCGCAGAACTTCATGTTCTGAAGGATTATGCCGTCGGCCTTGTATTCCTTCGCAATGTCGTACAGATACTGCTTGCGCGCGATGATATTTTCCGTGCCCATCGAGCGTGGACACTCGTTTATCTTCATGTAATGCTCTGCAAGCGCGTCAAGCGGATGCTGTCCGGGCTGCACGGCTATCTCTTCCCTGCCGGGCAGCGAGCCGAAGCAGTAGCGGTCGGCAACGACACGCGCGCCGCACATCTCGACAAGCTTTGTAAACTCCGGATCGTCGATCTCGCTACCGACGAGCATGACCTTTGCCCTGTAATCGGGCTTTTCGTCAGGCTCACGGGTTTTAAGCTCCTCGGCCGTCTCGCGCAGCTTATCAACGATAAGATATTTCGGGCACACGAGCGTGACAAGCTGGATAACATGGAACTCATAGCCTGTGATCGTCGGGTTATCGAGTTTTCGATAGCTTCCGATCTCGGTGATGAGGCGGCATATCTCATTATGGCGTTCAATCGCGTCCATGAGCTTATCCTCGGAATAGTCAACGCCGTAGGTCTCCTTCATGGGCGCGAGTATTTTCTTCTCGATCTGGCGGCGAAAATATCCGGCATACCAGTCGCCCTTCTTTATCGGCATGTCTATGCAGGCGGTAAAGAATTTTTCGTTCGGAATGAGCTTGCAGTAATCAAAATACTGCTCCATGCGGTTCATCGTGGTGCAGCATTCCTGACCTATGAGAGCGGAAATGAAATTGTATCCGCCTTCAAACGCACGCTCAAGTATGCTCTTGGAATAAGGGCAGGAGCGATTCGTCATATAATAGGTCGCAAGGTCCGGATTAGTACATCCCGGAGCGCGCAGTCTTACGCCGAAGCAGCCCTCAATATCGAGCAGCGGCTCTGGTATGTAAGAACAGTTGTAGGCAAGTGCAAGCTTGCCCTCTGAACACGCCTGCTTTACAAGCGCGTTGTTCGCCTCCTGAAGGAGACTTTCAAAATAGATCAGATGCTTCAGGTCTCTCATTATGTTCCCCCGTTTCATATGACTGCGACAAATATGCACACGCAGCCCAGATGTTATTATTTTATCACTCGCAACGTCAAACTTCAATTTATTTGTACATTTTCGCCATATCGTATAATATCGACGCTATTTTTTGTGCAGTTTAACAACAGTATATGTAAAATGCACTAATTTTTTTTACATCGTTGTGAATTATGCCCCGGAGAAAAAATACAGGAGCCTGCACCTGTGCAGGCTCCTGTATTTTTTGATTACTTAGTTACCCTCGCAGCTCGGCAACTGTGTCGGAAACGATGCGGATAATTCTCTCTGCCTCGTCTGATGTGTTATACTTCCCGAGGCTCAGTCTTAGTGATCCGTGAGCCAGCTTATAAGGCAGACCAAGTGCAAGCAGAACATGGCTCGGATCAACGGAGCCGGACGCGCATGCAGAACCGCTCGAAGCTGCAAGGCCTTTCAGATCCAGTTCGAATATGAGCGATTGCCCGTCAATTCCGTCAAAGGACATGTTCAGTGTGCCCGGCAGACGCGGCGCTGCGCCGCCGTTTACCTGCGCTCCGGGTATCTTCATAAGCCCGGACTGAATCTCATCTCGCATTGCGCAAAGCCGCTCGGCTTTTTCGTCTCTTTCGCTCATTGCCTCGGCAAAAGCCGCCGCCGCACCGACTATGCCGGCAACGTTCTCCGTTCCGGCTCGGTGGCCGCGCTCCTGTTCGCCGCCGTCAATGTACGTTTCCGGCACGCAGCCGCGCCGGGCATACATAACGCCGACGCCCTTCGGGCCGTGAAACTTATGCGCGGATATAGACAGAAGGTCAATGTTCATTGCCTTTACGTCTATCGGCAGTATGCCGGCCGCCTGCACGGCGTCGCAGTGAAACAGCACTCCTGCCGAGCGGCATATGCTTCCTATCTCTTCAACCGGCTGTATGGTACCCAACTCGTTATTTGCAAACATCACCGATACCAGCGCCGTATCCGGCCGTATGGCCGCAGTGATCTCCTCCGCGCGTACAATACCGTTTTTGTCTGCGCTTACACATGTCACCTCAAAGCCCTCGCGCTCGAGAGCTTTAGCGCTGTGCAAAACGGCGTGGTGCTCGATATTATCCGTGACTATATGCTTTTTCCCGCTCCCGGCAAGTCGGTGAGCAGTGCCCTTTATCGCCCAGTTATCGCTCTCGGTTCCGCCGGACGTAAAATATATCTCGGCCGGGAGCGCGTTTATGCCCTTTGCGAAAACGCCGCGCGCGTTTTCCACTGCCTTATGCGCACTGCGTCCGAGCTTATACAGGGTCGATGCATTGCCGTATTCCGCGAGCATATAAGGCTTCATTGCTTCAAACGCCGCATCGGACAAACGGGTCGTTGCCGCGTTGTCGGCATAGATATAGGCCATATCAGTTCTCCGCTCCGTCCTCAACGAGGACCTTCATCGTACCGCCGCAGACCATGCCGTCGGACTCTGCCACCTCGCCGGTGAGGTCAATGTCAACGACCATGTAGCGTCCCGTTCCGATTATGTCAACCGCATCGCGGATGACCGCTCCCTCGCTGCATCCGCCGCCTATGCTGCCGGTGACCTCGCCGCGCGGACTTACGGCCATCTTCGCTCCGGCCTCGCGCGGAGTTGAGCCTTTAGTCTCGATAACCGTAACTATCGCCTTGGGATCGCGGTTTTCGGCAAGGTATTTTATTACCGAAAGCTCAGCATCTGAATCATTGCAGCAGCGCACTCCGTCCTTACTGTGCTCCGGCAGGCGCTTATAGGCAACGAGCTCTGCAAGGATGGATATTGCGATCTCGCCCGGCGTTACCGCGCCGATATCAAGGCCGATGGGGGTGCTTATTCTGTCCATGTATTCCTTCGGGCAGCCTTCGGCAAGGAGCATCTCCAGAAGTCCCTTAACGCGGCGGCGCGAACCGATGAGTCCGAGGTAGGCAGGCTGCGTGCCCTTGAATATCTCGCGCAGGCAGTCGGCATCGTGGGTATGGCCGCGCGTTATGATAACGATATAGTCGTAGGAGGTAATTTTAAGCTGCCTTATGCAGTTTTCAAAGCTGTCGCACAGCACCTGTGCAGCATCGGGGAAGCGTTCCTCATTTGCAAACGCCGGTCTGTCATCGCACACATACACTTCAAATCCACTTTTTGCCGCAAACTCACACACCGGCAGCGCAATGTGGCCGGCTCCGAGCACAATAAGGCGCTCGGGAGGCGAGAACGGCTCGCCGGTGACACTGTGTCCGCCGTTACTTTCTTCAAACGTAACGTCGGCAAAGCAGCGGCCGCGCATATCCGTCTGCGGCGCAAACGGTACAAGCGTTTTCGTAAGGCTTTCGGCTATCAAGCCCTCGGAGCCAGTAAACTCCGTTTTCAGCGTAAGTGCCTCATTGTTTTCGACTCTTTTCAGAATTTCTGCATAGATGTTATTCATCGCAGCTCCTCCTCAGTATAGTAATAGTATATTTGCCGGGGCGATGCCAAGCTCCGCCGGGAAGCTCTGCGGTCGCTTATCCTTGCTGAGTCTCCACCATACGCCCTGCGCATCCGCGGCTGCGGTGCGCGGTCTGAACTCTATTATCCACTCAAACGGCTCCTCCATCTCCTCGATGTACTCAATGGCAAATCGATTTGTCGGGGCCATGGGGTTAAAATAGTGCGCGCGTATGCCTATTGCTTTGACATTATCCCCCACGCTCTGCGCAGTTGTCAGCGTCACGCCCCATTCGGGGATGTACACCTCGTGCTCGCCGCGCTTTTCGGCGGAGGCTATGTTCTTGCAGCCTGTCAGTATGGCCGCCGGAACGCTTCCGGGGTCTGCAAACAGTGCCTTGGTCTTGTTCTTTGTAAGGAGCTTTCCGCTGTCCATAACAGCGATTTCGCGGCTCATGTTATATGCCTCGTCGCGGCTGTGCGTCACCATTATCACCTCGCGCCCGAACTTTGCGAGCACATCGCGCATTTCAATCATGAGCTTATCGCGCAAATGCGCATCAAGCGCAGAAAACGGTTCGTCAAGCAGCAGAAGCTTCGGATCGCTGACCATTATTCTCGCAAGCGCCGTGCGCTGCGCCTGGCCTCCGGAAAGCTGCGCCGGACGGTGGTTTTCAAGTCCTTCGAGCCGGAACATGCTCACATATTTATTAAGCGTTGCTTCCTTTTCTGCCTTATCCTTTATATGCCGCATGCCGCACAGTATGTTCTGCCGCACTGTCATGTTCGGAAACAGAGCATAGTTCTGGAACATTTATCCCACGCGGCGCTTCTGCGGCGGAAGATTTATGCCCTTTTTGCTGTCGAACAAAACGGTTCCGTCAAGCTCGATGCGCCCTTCATCCGGCTTTTCTATGCCGGCTATGCATTTGAGCGTCATGCTCTTGCCGCAGCCGGACGGGCCGAGGAGGCACGTCACGCCGTTTTCCGCTTCAAATTTCGTCTCAAGCTCGAATGAGCCGAGTTTTTTCTTTATATCTACTGTCAGGCTCATCTCTTCACTATCCTTTTCTGTCGGCTTTCGAGGAGGTTAACCGAAAGCAGCACAACCGTGCTTATAGCGAGGTTTATCATGACCCAAAACAGCGCGCCGGCGTCATCGTTAGTGCGCCAGAGCTGATACACCGTTGTGGATATCGTCGCCGTTTTGCCGGGGGTAAAGCCGATGAGCATGCTCGTTGCGCCGTACTCGCCCAGCGCTCGTGCAAATGCAAGGACGGTGCCTGCCAGTATGCCCTGGCGGCAGGCCGGCATGCGGATGTGCCAGAATATATATGTGTTGCTCAAACCGAGCGTCTGCCCGGACTGTGCAAGCGAGGGGTCAAAGCTCTCGAACGCGCCGCGCGCCGTGCGGTACATCAGTGGAAACGCAACTACAGCCGCCGCGAGTATGCCGCCGTACCACGTCATAACGAATTTAATTCCGAACTGCATGAGGAATATGCCGACAGGCCGCTTCGTTCCGAAAACGAGCAGCAGAAGATAGCCGCACACCGTCGGCGGAAGCACCATCGGCAATGTGAGGATAACGTCCAGCACACCCTTTATGGTTCGCGGCAGCTTTGCGGCATAATACGCGAAGAAAATGCCCGTGAAAAATACTATTACACAGCTTATTCCCGCAATTCTCAGCGAGTTTATAAGCGGATACCAATCAATGTTCATACTTTTTATATACCTCGAATTGGCAGCACATTAGATGCGCTGCCAATTCTGCTTGCAACTTATGCTACGCTGGAGAAGCCGACAGTTTCAAATACCTTCATTGCGGCATCGCTCTGGAGGTACTCAAGGAATGCCTTTGCGGCATCTGCGTGCTTTGCGTTCTTCATGACGGCAGCAGGATAGATTACCTGGCCGCACATATCCTTGGTTGCGCTGTCAACAACGGTGAGGCCTGCGGAGAACGCATCGGTACAGTATACTATGCCGCAGTCAACGCTGCCCTCGGCAACCTGCGTGGTGACTTCCTTGACGTTGGTGCCGTAGGTAATGGTACCTGCGTTTGCAAGAGCGGTCTCGTCAAGCTTATAGTAGGAAAGGATCTTCTGAGTGTACTGGCCAACGGGAACGTCGCTGTTGCCCATTGCCATAAGTACGCTGCCGTCGGCAAGCTTTGCGGTAAGGTCGTCAAAGCCCTTGATGCCCTTGGGATTGCCTTCGGGAACAACAAGAACTACCTTGTTCTCAAGAAGATTTACGCGGCTGTCCGATGCGACAAAGTCAAGACCTTCGGTGTTGACTTCCTTGTCGGCGGTGATGTCAAGCTGGTTCATCTGCTTCTGGCCTGCGGAAATGAACAGGTCACAGTCTGCGCCTTCCTGGATCTGAGTCTTGAGGGTGCCGGACGAGTCGAAGTTGAATGTCAGGGTGACGTTGTGATCCTTCTCGTAGGTCTCTTTGATCTGGTTGAGGGTCTCGGTCATGGATGCTGCCGCAAACACTACGACCTCTTCGCGTGCTTCCGGCTCTTCGCTTGCCTTCGGCTCATCATTGGAGCTGCAGGCGGCAAGGGCAAAAACCATTGCCAATGCCAGTAACAGGGACAGTAGCTTCTTTGCTTTCATTTTGTTTTCTCTTATTTCAGAAAAATATTTATATAATCGCGACTTAACGCGGCTATATACAGTAAATCGGCTTATCTCTTTACTTTCTTGCGCAGTCGTGGACCTCGTTCCTCAGCAGTCCCATTGCGTGAGGGATAGTGTCCATGAATACGTCCATGTTCTCCATGCAGGCTCTCGGGCTGCCGGGGAGGTTAATGATGAGTGTTTTTCCTCGGATTACCGACGCTGCACGCGAGATCATTGCATGCGGAGTTATTTTCAGCGATGCTGCACGCATTGCCTCTGCTATGCCGGGAACGTTTCTGTCGGCAACGGCGAGCGTTGCCTCCGGCGTTGTATCTCTCGGCGAGCAGCCGGTTCCGCCGGTCGTGAGTATAAGGTCTAACTGGCGCTGATCGCACAGGCGCATAAGCTCCTGCTTCAAAACGCGCTCGTCATCCGGGATGAGCAGCTCTTCAACGACATCATAGCCGGAGTCGGCAAGGCGCTTGGCTATTGCCGGGCCGCTTTCGTCCTTGCGCTGACCGGCAGAGCCCTTGTCGCTGAGCGTTATTATCGCCGTCTGCCAGGGGAAACGACCCTCGCGCTTTTCGATGACCATCTCGTCGCCGACGGTGATCGTGCCCGGCTCTATTACCCGGGCAAACACACCCTCGCGCGGCATGATGCAGTCGCCCATCTTCTTATATATCTCGCAGTGACTGTGGCACTGTTTGCCTATCTGCGTCATCTCGAGCAGCACGTCGCCGCATCTGAGCAGAGTTCCGACAGGCAGCGAGCGAAAATCAAAGCCCTCGACCACGAGGTTTTCGCCAAACGCGCCGGGGATAACGTTTGCTCCCTTTTCGTTGAACGCCGCGATTTTATCGGCGCTCAGCAGGCTTATCTGCCTGTGCCATTTACCGGCGTGTGCATCGCCGTCAATGCCCCATTCGGTGGTAAAGTGTGCGCTTTTTACGTCGCTTTTTTGCAGTCCCTTGCGTTCGCTTGTGCACACCGCAATTACTTTTCCCATGTTTATCCTCCTATCTGACTCATTATGTGATGTTCGGTTATCTGTGCGCCGTCATCAAAGCAGTGCGCTCTCGGCTTTTGGTATACCGCTCGCTCGAGAGCCGACTTCAGCTCCTCATCCTTGCAGCCGGAGCGTATGAGCGCGCGCAGATCCGTCGTGTCCGAGTAGCACAGGCAGGGCTTCAGCATGCCGGTGCTCGTTAGTCTCACTCTGTTGCACTCGGAGCAGAACTTGTGGCTGACAGCGTCTATAAAGCCGATCCTGCCCTTTAAGCCGCTGCTTTTATAATAATGTGCAGGGCCGTTGCCGCGCTTTTCGTCGGTTTCGGCAAGGTCGGGCCAGCTTTCGCGCAGAACGGCGAGAATATCGTCGGGCGAAACGCGCTTCATGGTCGTGCCGAAGCCTATTGGCATAAGCTCGATAAAGCGAACGTCAACGGACAGTCTTTCGGCTATGCCGGCAAGCTCGGGAGCATCATTTTCGGTCTGCTCGAGCAGCACGGCGTTTACCTTGGTTTTGATCCCCATTGCACTGCACTTTTCCAGAACTTCAAGTAGCTTTTGGGTGCCGTTTCCCTTATACCCCGTTATCTCGCCGTAACGGGCGCTGTCCAAGGTGTCGGCGCTTATGTTAATTCCGTCAATGCCGGCATCGTAAAGTGCCGGAAGCTTATCGGCAAGCAGCAGGCCGTTTGTCGTGAGCGTGACCTGACTGACGCCCTCGGTGTTTTTAAGGTGCTCGATAAACTCCGTGCAGCCTTCGCGCACGAGCGGCTCGCCGCCGGTAATTTTAAATTTGCTTATTCCGAGCCGTGCCGCCGCGCGGCATATGCGCAGTATCTCTTCATACCGCAGCACGTCGCAGTGGCTTACAGACTCCACCGCCTCCGGCATACAGTACCTGCACCGCAGATTGCAGCGGTCGGTTATGGAAATGCGCATATAATCTATCGTGCGCCCGTATTGGTCGAGCATGCTTTATACTCCTTTTCCGAACCCACAGTTGGGGAAATGGCAGACAGGGCAGTTAAGGCACAAACCGCCGTTGCCCAGTCCCGACAGCCACTTTGCCGTCACAGGCGTATCCGTTACGAGATACGGCAGAACGAGGTCAAATATCGTCCTTTTTGCATACATTACGCAGCCGGGCAGACCACAGATTGGACGGCCGTCGGGGTAGTATGACACAAGGAACATTGCGCCCGGCAGCACCGGCGCACCGTAGGAGACGATCTTAGCTCCCGTATTTTTAATTGCCAGCGGCGTTTTATCGTCGGGGTCAACGCTCATGCCGCCCGAGCAGAATACCATCTCACAGCCGTCATTGAGCATCTTCTTTATGGCCGCAGTAATTTTCTCGTGATCATCGTTTAAAACAACGTGCTCTGCCATCTCACAGCCGAGCTCTGCAAGCTTTGCCTCAACAACAGGCGTGAAGGTATCCTGTATGCGGCCGTAAAACACCTCATTGCCGGTGGTGACAAGGCCGTATTTTCTCGGCCTTACCGGAACAAGTCGAATGATCGGCTCACTGCCGGCAAGCTTTTTGGCCTGCTCCATGCGCTCTTTGGCTATGACAAGCGGTATTACCCTTGTTCCGCACAGCTTATCGCCCTTTTTGACCATGAAGCCCGACGGCCGTGTTGCGATCATCATATCGCCGAGTGCATTTATGGCGCGCAGGCGCTCGAGATCTATGAGCAGAAGTCCGTCGGTATCGGCGATCAGCTCGATCTTTCCCTCTTTGGGCGCTGTGGCATGCATGTTCTCGCTTTGGCATATGCCACGCAGGATATCCGCTGCCTCGTCCTCGTGGAGCATATTCTCGTCCTTTTCCCAGACGTAAATATTATCCTTGCCGACGCTCAGGAGCACGGGAATATCCTCCTGAGTTATGATGTGGCCCTTGCGGAACACCGCGTCCTTGGTAACGCCTTTGATGATCTGAGTAATATCGTGGCACAAAACCTGTCCCACTGCGTCTTCGGTTTTTATCAGTTTCACAGCTGTCCCTCCAAATGATATCTTTCAACTATGCCCCTTACCGCCGCATAGCGTTGACTCCATTTTTTAAGCGCTTCTTCATCTTTGCATTTTGCCCTCGAGCGCGCAAAGCGCTCGTCGATCGTTACGCGCTGCGCGCCGGAATAGAGCTTGTCGCTCAGATACAGCAGATCAGTCTCGGTCGAAGCGCGCCGCGGAAGATCGTGGTGCCCGGCGACTATGCTTGCAAGTGCAGGATAGGCGTCCATTGTTAGTATGTGCGCCGCGCTTTCCGGATGGCTTTTCCCATCGGCACGGCACATATCGTGCAGCAGGCATGCAGCGCGCAGCAGCTCCCGGTTGCAGCTAATTTCGCCCTGCTCGACTATGCGTTCGGCTCCGTGCGCTACCGCGCGGCAATGCGCGATGACCTCTTCGGGAGTTTTGCAGCGGCGATAGTATTCTTCGATCTCGTCGTCGTCTGGCGTGAGCACCGCGCGCGTGCCGGCGATGGCCCGGTTTATCGTATTTCCGTCGCACATGAGCGAGGCTATGCTCGCGCAAGGCACGGGGATTGAGAACATATCCTCGTCGTGGCCGCCGTAATGGTGCAGCCAGCCGCGTATCACTCCGCTGTGTGATACTATGGCGATATTACCGTCGTTTGACTCCATAATATCTTGCAGCGCATCGTCAAAGCGTTCGGATGCGCGAAGGAAGCTCTCGCCTCCCGGCGGTGCGACGCTGCTCATGTTCTCGCCTCTGGCTTCGTACAGCTCAGGCCAGCGCTCGCGTATCTCGGCAAAGCTCAGGCCTTCCCAGCGCCCTAACGACACCTCGCGCAGCGCCTCGTCGGCGATGATCTCGATCTTTCCGCCGGACATCAGCTCGGCGGTTTTAACGCATCTCTCGCTCGGGCTTGCTGCGATCAGGCTTATTCCCCTCTCCTGCGCCCAGCTTCTCAGCTGACGAGCCTGCTTTTCGCCTCTGGCGCTCAGGGGATATTCGGTGCTGCTGTAGCAGCGTTTTTCGTTTCCCGGCACCTGTATCTCACCGTGCCGAATAAGGTATATATATCTCATGGCTTTTCTTATATGGGCTTGCGCAAAACTACGCTGCCGTGCATATCGCACACAGGCATCGGAACGATGCGGTTTTCAGAGCAGAAGTCATCGACCGCTCTGCGCACTCCTCGAAACTGCGTGCTGTTATAGTCGTGTATCATGATCGCGCCTCCGGCGGACAGTCTGTTCCAAAATAGGGGCAGCGCAGCCGCAGTGGGTGCATATAGATCCGCATCGATCGAAACGAACGCAAAGCGCAGATCTTCGCAGCCTTTGAACGTATCCGGGAAAAATCCCTTGTGGAACACGGCCTTTTCGCGGAAAAACAAGCGCTTGTCAACGCTGTCCTTGGCCGTGTCGCCGAAATCGCCGGCTTTGGCTCCGGAATAGGAGTTTTCGCGCTCGGCTGCAATGTCGCGCTCGTCAAAGCCGTCAAAGGTATCAAAAAGGTGGAGCCGCCGCTCTTTGAAAGCGAGGTTTAAAAGCACAGCGAAATCGCCGCGGTAAACGCCGAGCTCGGCGACGTCACCCGGCACATCCGCAGCATTTATCTGCTCGGCGATAAGGCGCATCGTAGCTGTGCGCGCGTCAAAAATTTTAAGGCTTGCAGGCGTTATTATCTCGCCGTTAAAGCCGATATCCTCAAGCTGCCGGCGCATCTGCGCCTCGCGCTCGGGATCGAGCACACACAAGCAGAACGTGTCCGGCGCGCTGATAAGGCTATTCTCGGGAGAAGTCACCGGAATACCGGCAAGCTCAGTCTCCCATTTTTCCGGGGAATTATCCGCAGCGCAGACGATCATATAATCGGGGCCGAGCAATCTTGCAGTCATTGCTCCGACCTGCCCTGCGCCGAAAAGAACCACTTTTTTCATTGCTCATCCTCCGCATTCAAGAATTGCGCGCTCGGCGGTTTGCCTCGTCATTGTATTCCTCGGCCATTTCCTCGACCGTTTTTATGAAAAGCGGCAGCGCCGGATTCTGATTCTTCGACGAATACAGCCAGGCCGATTCAAACGTCAGCGGCGCTTCGAGCCTGATAAAGCGGAAGTTTTCCGTGTTCATCTGCTCTTTTTCGGAGGTGGGCACGATATTGCCGCCCATGTTTGCTGCGACCATGAAGGTCGCAACGTCCTGCTCCGGGACATAGATAACGTGCTCGGGCTCGATTCCGGCATCGCGGAAATAGTTAAGATAGAGCTTTGTGATGTAATCCTCTACCTTGGGGATGCCTCCCCAGAACGTGACATACTCGGAAAGCTCCTTCCTGCCAACGCTCTTTTTCGATGCAAGCGGATGCTCTCTGTGCACCATAAGGCAATGGTCGTTGCAGATAGAGCCTGCCTTGCGTATCTTATTGTTAAGCACATAATACTGAGGGATATCGAAAACAAGATCAATATCTCCGCTGCTTAGCTCCTCATACTTTTTATCGCGCTCGACCTGACGCGGAATCACCTGAATATCGGGATGCGCGGCATTGAATCTGCGTATTGCCGCGGCCTTATACGAGGTCTGCATGAGACCCTCAATGCCTATGGTGATGAAAAGACGTTTGCCCTTATGGGTCGAAACGGCGCGGTCGAGAGCATCGTCAAATCCCGTGAGGAGCTTAATGCAATCGACATAAAAGCTCTGACCTGCGTCGGTGAAGGACACCTTCCTTGTGCTTCTCTCGAAAAGCGGAAAGCCCAGCTCATCTTCAAGAGCTTTTATCTGCATGCTGATCGCAGACTGAGCTACGCCGCACTCTTCGGCCGCCTTTGTAAAGCTCATATTTCGCGCAACGGCGCAGAATATCTCAATTCGGTCAAGCTTCATTGTAACCTCCTGAGCATTGATTATATAATGCTATAATTATACATGGATTAATACGAAAAGTAAATAAGATTTGACAAAAAAATATCTTATAAACTTTCTGTGAAAGGGTCAGAGTCGAAGGACAGTGACCCTTTTTTGTCGTTTTATTTGAGAAAAACCTTTGCGTCAACGGGGCGAACGGGGGCGCGCTTTGTATCCGGGAGCAGCTCGCTTACGGGGATACCGGTCTTTTCGGAAATGATCTGTGCGACAAGGTGCTCGCAGTATTTGCCCTGGCAGCTTCCCATGCCGCTTCCGACGCGCTTTTTAACACCCGTGACGGAAATCGCACCGTCCTCGATGGCCTTGACGATCTCGCCGTAGGTTATCTCCTGGCAATGGTATCGGTGAGAATGGGCACGCCTGCCGTGCGAATCTTTTCGGCATGCACGCCATATCCGCCGATGTGATCGTCACGCTCGACAACGGCAAGCACCTCTGCTCCTGCCTGGAGCATCTGGTATGCAACGATAAGACCGACGTTTCCGCTGCCTACAACGACCATGCGCTTGCCGGGGAGCACGCGGTGGATATTTGTCATGGTCTGCGCAGCGCCGGAGAGCATTACGCCGGGCAGAGTTGAGCCGGGGAAAGCCGTTGTGTTTTCAATGCCGCCTGCGGCAACGATGACCTTTTTTGCCTTGACGATGAAGTTATCGCCGTCGCGGACAATGCCGACGCCTTCCTTGAAGATGCCATAAGCGACGGTGTTGAGCCAGAACTCAACGCCAAGCTCTTTTGCTTTCTGCTCAAGCTTGCGCGCTATCTCAAAGCCGCGCATGCCGGCATGGTTGTCGGCCGCGCCGAAGAATTTGTGGATCTGCTTATACAGCTGGCCGCCGATGGTGTCGTGCTCATCGGCAACGGTGACCTTCGCGCCTGCCTTTGCCGCCTCGATGGCAGCGGAGATGCCGGCAGGGCCTGCACCGATTATAAGTATTTCGCGTTCAAGTTCTTTCACGTTAATACCTCCTCATGCCAGACCGTGCTGAACCTGCACCCTCATGCCGTCCTTAACGTGAGTCGAGCAGGTTTTCACATCGGGAACTCCGTCTACGATCATGCGGCAGGAACCGCAGCGTCCCTGGCCGCAGAAAATGCCTCTGGGCTTGTTCATCTTCTCGGTGACATACAGCGTGCGGATGCCTGCATTGGCCAGAGCGATGGCGATAGGCTCGCCCTCGTTTGCCTAGATGGGAGTACCCTCGTAGTATATGGTGACTTTCTTTTTCGGTTCATCCGCTCCGAGGATGGGATGATCCGTAATTCTCATGGATTGACTCATTTAGACCATTCCTTTCCGTGTTCAGACTTTCTCAACTCTGTCGGGCGAGAAGCGAGAGATGTCGCAGTGCTTGGTGTGGCCGTCGATCAGCAGCTCGGCGATAGCTTCGCCGGTTGCAGGCGAAAGTGCAATGCCCTCGCCGCCGTGGCCGCAGCATTCGCAGAAGCCGGGAACGCCGCTTACAAGGCCGATGTACGGGTCTCCGTCGGGAGTGCCGGGGCGCACGCCTGCATAGGTGCGCATGATGCGCAGGGTTCCGAGCTTGGGGATAAACTTGCACGCGGTCTGAATGAGCAGCTCAATGACCTCGGGAATGACGCCGTTATCAAGGCCGGAGTTCATTTCGCGGGTGCCGTGGATTATGCACGCGCCGGTAGAGGTCTGCTCGACGGAGAAGCCGAGGTTATATTTTATAGCCGCTGCCGGAAACAGTTCGGGGTGCTGAACTATCGTCTGATACTGCGCGCTGCTGATCGTTGTGTTGCAGAAGTGCTTAACAGGCTCGGTTATCGCAAACTCGCCTCTGATGGGATGTATGGGAGCGGTTGAACCTGCCATTGCGGAGACCTTCTCCGACCATACACCGGTGCAGTTGATCGTCGTTCCGGCATACCAGCACTCGCCCTTTGCCTTTGCACCGATAACGCGAGCGCCCTCATGCAATATCTCCGTTACCTCTGCGCCGTTAACGAACTTTGCGCCGTGCTTAACGGCTGCGTTGCGGTAGGCAAGAGCAAACTTTATGGGGTTGAGATAGTGCACTCTCACTAAAATCAATATAATTAGTATCAGTATTATTACCTTGTGCTTTTGACAGTTCTTGAATTGTGTTTTTGACAACTCCAGAATTGTCCTTTTGACAATTCAAGAATTGTCTTTCCACAGAACCGGAAATGAAATTCTTTACATAGATCAGGTTCGGTTTCCCAAGTCCCTGTCGCTTGCGTTCTATCAGACCGCATTTCTTTTCCAGCTCATCCAGCAGCTTCACCGCTTTCTTTTCAGCACAGCCTAATGCACCTTTGATTTCTTCAATGGTGAAAATTATATAGACACGGCCTTCCTCGTCCAGCCAACCGTTCCGGGCTGAGAGGTTCATGCGGTCAAGCAGAATACCGTAAAGCAGCTTGGCATCGGTTGATACATTCCAGAAGCAATCCTCGGTGAATAGCACCTTCGGAACACGGTAGAATATGAACATCTCCGCTTGCTGACCATAGAAATAATCATACGTCACTCATCCTCACCACCTCTTTCTGCGGGAAATGCTCTTTTTTCAGAGGGGTTCTGCGGAAAGTCGTATCCTTCAGTTTGTACGGACATCTGACAAAATAGCAGAAGCGGTACTTCCATCGGGGTTGATAATACTCGCAGTCTTTGCAGCATTTCGGCTTGTCACAGCGATTGCGTTCATACTCATACATATCAACGCACCCCCACTTCCTTCATAATCTTCCTGGTACACCAGCCGATGCAGGGATGGTCCCGCCCATAAGGACAACCTTCACATTCCGACTTCGGCTTTGGGGATACGGAGATTAAGTAGTAACAATTTTCTTCGTCCAGACAGCAGCCCATTTTATTGTTTTTCCAAAAATGACAGTAGCGGCAGTCGTTTGGCTTGTCTGGGGAATAGACGATCTTACTCAAAAATCAAACCTCCAATCTTTCAGATTTATCCATGAATTTTGGGCATAAAAAAGAGCGTCTATCCATCCCCGATACAGGGGCAAATAGACGCTCTATGTACATGGTAATATTCAATTTTATTTCTTATAACGGCTTAGCACTCGGAACATCCGCCTTTTGTATTAGCAAGGTTTTTAGCACGATTTTTCGCCTAATTAGCTGGAAGGGCATTTTCATTAGCAAAAACGACCCTTTTTCTGCTAATGATTAGCAGAGATTTTTGTCTTATCACAGCAGTTCGATTTTTTAGGGCTTGTCAAAAATCAGAATTTGAAGTAAAATTTGAAAACATTATTTCGTATCAGCAATCACACTGGAATTTGTTAAAAAAAGCCGAAAACCCTTGAAAACAAAGGCTTTCGGCGTTGTTAGCTGGCGTCCCAAAGAGGACTTGAACCTCCGACCCCACGCTTAGGAGGCGTGTGCTCTATCCAACTGAGCTATTGGGACGTATTTAATTTTTTTGTCAGCCTCCGTAATTATCGGACTCAGCTCCCAACTAAGGTTTTTCCAAGGTGAGCGTTGTAACGTAACCTTAGGAGGCGTGTGCTCTATCCAACTGAGCTACTGAGACATTTGTATGATTTATTCAATTTTCACTGCTCGAAGGAATCGAACAATCTGCCGCTTAGGAGGCGGACGCTCTATCCAACTGAGCTACTGGCGCATATTTAATTTTAAGGGCGACCGCCCCTCTGGTGGGGAACGCTCTTGGTTCTCTTAGGAGGCGCACGCTCTATCCTGGTGAGCTACGGAGGCATAACAGGGTTATTTTAACCCATGGTGTCATAAATGTCAACACTGCAAAAATGCATCCAGTTTCTGATCTTTTTGTTACAGCACTTGACTTTGATTTCAAAAAAGCCGATAATCATACCATTATACATTTAAAATAGGAGAAGTGTTGAATGCTCAAATTAAAAGGCATAACCAAGGACTACGCAGTCGGCGACGAGACGGTGCATGCGCTCAAAGGCATTGACCTTGAGTTCAGAAAATCCGAATTTGTTGCCGTGCTCGGTCACTCCGGCTGCGGCAAAACAACGCTGCTGAATATCATCGGCGGTCTGGATCAGTACACAGACGGCGACCTTGTGATCAACGGCCGCTCGACCAAGGAATACACCGACCGCGACTGGGACACTTACCGCAACCACTCGATAGGCTTTGTTTTTCAGTCCTACAACCTCATTCCGCATCAGACAGTGCTTGCAAACGTCGAGCTTGCCCTCACCCTCTCGGGCGTGAGCAAATCAGAGCGGCGCGAGCGTGCCGTCAAGGCGCTTGAACAGGTAGGACTTGGCGATCAGCTCGGCAAGAAGCCGAACCAGATGTCCGGCGGCCAGATGCAGCGCGTTGCGATTGCCCGTGCACTGGTGAATGATCCCGATATTCTGCTTGCCGATGAGCCGACTGGTGCACTCGATTCGGAAACAAGCGTGCAGATCATGGAGATACTCAAGGAGATATCTAAGGATAAGCTCATCATCATGGTCACGCACAATCCCGAGCTTGCAGACAGCTACGCCTCGCGCATAATCAGGCTCAAGGACGGCCTTATAACCGGCGATACGATGCCGTATTCTGCGCAGGATGACGAGGCTGCGGAGCCTGTGCAGCGCAAAACCGCGATGAGCTATATCACCGCACTCTCGCTGTCGCTGAATAACCTCATGACCAAAAAGGGCCGCACGATACTCACCGCCTTTGCCGGCAGCATCGGCATAATCGGCATCGCGCTGATACTGTCGATCTCGACCGGCGTCAACAACTATATCGACCGTGTTCAGGAGGACACCTTGTCATCCTACCCGATCTCGATACAGGCAGAGTCGGTTGACATGTCGTCGCTCATGACCACGCTCATGGGCATAAACTCCGAAAACGCCGAGAACAAGCACGACAAGGACGCGGTTTACGGCAACACCATCATGTATGAAATGATGAACGCCATGACAAGTGCCGAGATCCAGGAAAACAACGTTACCGATCTCAAGGTGTTTCTCGACGAGCAGATGAGCAAGGATTCAAAGCTCAGTCAAAACGCGACGAACATCCAGTATACCTACAATCTGCCGATGAACCTTTACACCAAGGACGCCGACGGCAAGATCGTCAAATCCGACGTCATGAGCCTTATGAGCAAAATGCGCGCCGGAGTGATCGGCGACGAGGCAGAGCAATCGGTGAACCAGTCAATGAACAACATGTTCTCCTCCTCCGGCATGAGCAGCACACAAAGTCAGTTTGTCGTTTGGCAGGAGATGCTGCCCGGTGACGACGGGCTGATAAGCCCCATGCTGCAAAACCAGTACGACGTGCTGTACGGCAGCTGGCCGAAAAACTATGACGAGGTCGTTCTGATCGTTGACGAAAACAACGAGGTATCGGACATGGTGCTGTACGCGCTGGGTCTTAAGTCCTCAAACGACATGCTGTCGGCCATGACGGGCTACATGAGCGGCGAGGAAGTTGACACAACAAAGCTCGAAAGCTGGAGCTATGCCGACGTCTGCAAAAAGACATTCAGCCTCATCCTACCTGCCGACTGCTGGCAGAAGGACCCCGAAACGGGCAAATATAAGGATATCAGCAGCGATGAGCTTGGCCTTAAAACACTGTACGCCAACGGGATTGAGCTTAAAATAGTAGGCGTAGTTCGCCAGAGCGCGGATGCCGTCACCGGCATGATGAACGGTGCGATAGGCTATACAAACGCGCTGACAAAATACGTTGTCGAGCAGACGGCGCAGAAGGAGCTTGTCAAGCAGCAGCTTGACGATGCTCAGCACGACGTGTTCACCGGGCTGCCGTTTAAAGAAAACGACAAGGCGCTATCCTCTGACGATATCAAAAAGGCCGTTGAGGATTACCGCGCCGGCATAGATCAGGCGAAGAAAGCCGAGCTTTATGTAGCTTACATGTCGCTTGCTCCGGACTCGTATGTAAGCTCAATGATAGACGAAAAGCTTGACGGCGTATCGCGCGAGGATATCGAAAAGCAGGTCGTTGAAAGCTATCCAGAATACGCCGACATGCTTTCGGCAATGGATGACGACACGCTGTTTAGCTACATGCGCGAAATGATGACCAAGCAGATAAAAACGGCCTATGCCGACGAGGTGAAAAAGCAGATGAGTCAGCTTTCCACAGCTTCCCTCGCCGAGGCGTTTGACAACTGCTATCTCACCGACGCAGGCTACAGGCTTATTTACGACGAGCTGATGCCGGAGACCTTCTCCGATTCAAGCTATGAGAAGAATCTGCGCACGCTGGGCTATGTTGATCTCGACTCGCCCTCCGGTGTCAACATCTATGTTGCAACATTCGCCGCAAAGGATGCCGTCGCGGAGGTTATAGAGGATTATAACTCCACAGTCGATCCCGAGGATCAGATAAACTACACAGACTATGTTGCGCTTATTATGAGCTCCGTCACTACGATAATCGATGTCATATCCTATGTTCTCATCGCATTTGTCGCAATAAGCCTCGTTGTTTCGAGCATAATGATAGGTATTATCACCTATATCAGCGTTCTCGAGCGTACGAAGGAGATCGGCATTCTGCGCGCTATCGGCGCTTCTAAGAAGGATATCTCGAGCGTGTTTAACGCCGAGACCGTTATAGTCGGCTTCGGCGCCGGACTTATCGGCATTCTGGCAACGATACTGCTGTGCATCCCGATAAACGCCGTTGTCCACCACCTTACCGGCATTTACTCGATAAACGCCGTACTTCCGCCGCTTGCGGCCATAGCGCTTATTGCCATCAGCATGCTGCTGACGGTCGTTGCCGGACTTATTCCCTCGCGCGTTGCGGCAAACAAGGATCCCGTCGTCGCTCTGCGAACCGAATAAAACTAAAGCACGCTCCCTCGGAGCGTACTTTTTGATATGCAAAAGCCACGGCTGTGCGCCGTGGCTTTAAATTATTTATGAAGCATAGTATATGCTTTTTCACGGGCTATGGCGCGCTGGAGCGAAAGCTCGGCTCGCTTCATATCAGTGTTCGCGGCATGTGCTTCAATGCGCTGACGCGCTCTGCGCTCGGACGCCTGGGCGCGGGCAAGGTCAATGGTCTCGGCTCTCTCTGCCGTGCGTGCAAGCAGGATGACCTCATTATCGACGACGCTGAGAACACCGCCGCTTATTGCGGCAAAATGATCCTCACCCTCGCAGACATATCTGACAACTCCCTCCTTGAGCGCCCCGATCATTGGAGCATGGTCGGAAAGCACGCCGACGTCGCCGTCGGAAAGCGGTATGAGCGCATAGCTTGCCATCGAATCGCAGACCACACCGTCTGCCGTTGCGATCTGAAAATGGATCTTATCTGCCATAGCGCTTTACCTGAACTGATCGCGCTTTGCGAGCACTTCGTCGATAGTTCCGCACATGAGGAACGCCTGCTCGGGCAGATCGTCGCACTCGCCGCCCAAGATAGCCTGGAAGCCGCGGATGGTGTCCTCCATCTTGACATATGCGCCCTTTACGCCGGTGAAGTTTTCGGCAACGTGGAACGGCTGCGAAAGGAAGCGCTGGATCCTTCTTGCGCGGCTGACGGTGGCCTTATCCTCAACGCTCAGCTCATCCATACCGAGAACTGCAATGATATCCTGCAGCTCCTTGTACTTCTGGAGCACAGCCTGAACCGCGCGCGCAGTTTCGTAATGCTCCTTGCCGAGGATGTTCGGATCAAGGATACGCGATGTGGATTCGAGCGGATCGACAGCCGGGTAAATACCAAGCTCGGAGATGCTTCGCGACAGAACGGTGGTTGCGTCAAGGTGAGCAAACGCCGTTGCCGGAGCAGGGTCGGTAAGGTCGTCGGCAGGAACGTAGATCGCCTGAACCGAGGTTACCGAGCCGTTGCGTGTGGAGGTTATACGCTCCTGCAGCGAGCCCATTTCGGTTGCCAGAGTCGGCTGATAGCCGACGGCCGAGGGCATACGTCCGAGCAGTGCCGAAACCTCGGAGCCTGCCTGAGTGAATCTGAATATGTTGTCGATGAACAGCAGCACGTCCTGGCCGGACTCATCACGGAAGTTTTCCGCAATGGTAAGGCCCGACAGAGGAACACGCAGACGCGCTCCGGGCGGCTCATTCATCTGGCCGAATACGAGCGCCGTTTTGTTGATAACGCCGGACTCGGTCATTTCATGCCAGAGGTCATTGCCCTCACGGCTGCGCTCGCCGACGCCTGCAAACACGGAGTAGCCGCCGTGCTCGTAAGCTACGTTGCGGATAAGCTCCATGATAAGCACGGTCTTACCGACGCCTGCACCGCCGAACAGGCCGATCTTGCCGCCCTTGGAGTAAGGTGCAAGCAGGTCAACGACCTTGATGCCGGTTTCGAGTATTTCGGTAGACGGAGCAATATCCGTAAACGCAGGCGCCTGCCTGTGAATTGGCATATACTCTTCGGCGTTTACTGCGCCCTTGCCGTCGATAGGCTCGCCGACAACATTGAACATGCGGCCGAGCGTCGCTTCACCGACCGGCATTTTAATGGGTGCTCCCGTATCGACCGCCGGGCAGCCGCGAGACAGTCCGTCGGTGGAAAACAGCGAGATGCATCTTACGCTGTTATCGCCGATGTGCTGCACAGCCTCCATGACGATCTTCTTGTCCTCGAGCTTTACCTCGATCGCATTATAAATATCCGGCAGTTTACCGGAGGGAAACTGGACGTCAACAACAGGGCCTATGACCCTTCTGATTATTCCGTTTTCCATTGACATACCTCCTGTTTAAGGGGTTTTAAAGGGATGATTACTTTTTCTTTTTAAGCGCGGATGCACCGCCGACGATCTCGGATATCTCGGTCGTGATCGCGGCCTGGCGCGCGCGGTTGAGCTTGAGATCAAGCTCGGAAATGAGGCTCTTGGTGCTGTCGGCAGCGGCGGTCATTGCGGTCATGCGCGCCGAGTGCTCACCGCACTTGGAGTCGAGCAGAACGCTCATTATCTTGTTGTTAAGATAAAGCTGCATTACGCTTTCAAGAACGCTGTTCGTGTCCGGCTCGAAGATGAATATTCGGCCGTGACCCTGATTTTCGCTCTTCTCCGGCGCGGCAGGAAGATACTGCACGCAGGTAGCGTCCTGACGCAGAGCCGTTACATAGTGCTGATAGATAAGGTGGACCTCGTCATATTCGCCGCTTGTGAACAGCCCCTTGAGGTAATCGGCTACCTCAAGCGCCTCATCAATATTCGGCGTATCGCTCAGCTCTGCAAAGGTCTTTATTACGTTGAGCCTGCTGTTTGCAAGAACATCCTTGCCCCAGCGGCCGCAGACAACAAGACCGTAGTCCTTGCCGCCCTGCTTGATGACCGAATTTGCATAGTGCAGTATCGAGCTGTTATACGCTCCGCAAAGGCCGCGGTTGCCCAAAAACAGGACATAGCAGACCTTTTTGACCTCTTTATGAGGCTTTATGAAGCGGTTATCAAGCCCCGACGAGGCCGACAGCAATGTGTCCATGACTTCCTGACTCTTTTCGGAGAAGGGGCGCATGGCCTGCATGCTGCTCTGAGTTCTGCGCAGCTTTGAGACCGCAACCATTTTCATGGCCTTGGTTATCTGCTCAGTATTCTTCACGCTTTTGATTCGCGTGCGTATGGCGCGCATATTAGCCATTTATGCCCCTCCCTTCTCTGCTTCTCAGAAAGTTTTCTTGAAATTTACGATACATTCTTTAAGCTTAGCCTGCTGATCTGCACTCAGCTTCTTGCCGCTGAGCACTTCGCCCTGAAATTCAGGGTAACTGCGGTTTACATAATCAATAAGCTCAGACTCGAAACGTGCGATGTCCGAAAGCTCGAGGTCGTCGGCATAGCCCTCGGAAACTGCGAAGATCGCAATTACCTGATCGGCTGCGCTCATAGGCACATACTGTCCCTGCTTGAGGATCTCGGTCATGCGAGCGCCGCGATGCAGCGTATCACGAGTGGACTTATCCAGATCCGATCCGAACTGTGCAAACGATGCAAGCTCGCGATACTGAGCAAGGTCAACACGCAGACGGCCTGCGACCTGCTTCATTGCGCCGAGCTGAGCGGCACCGCCGACACGGGATACCGAAAGACCGACGTTTATTGCCGGGCGAACGCCGGAGTGGAACAGATCGCTCTCAAGGAAGATCTGACCGTCGGTGATGGAAATGACGTTTGTCGGGATATAAGCGGAGATATCGCCTGCCTGCGTTTCGATGATCGGCAGAGCAGTCATGCTGCCGCCGCCGGATTCTGCGTTGAGTCGAGCTGCTCTTTCAAGCAGTCTGGAGTGCAGGTAGAAAACATCGCCGGGGTATGCTTCGCGTCCGGGCGGTCTCTGAAGCAGCAGAGAAATTTCACGATAAGCGGTGGCCTGCTTGCTCAGGTCATCGTATATTATGAGAACGTCCTTGCCGTTGTACATGAAGTATTCGCCCATTGCAGCGCCTGCGTAAGGCGCGATATAAAGCATGGGAGCCGGCTCAGATGCCGTTGCGGCAACGACGATCGTGTAATCCATCGCGCCGTGGCTGCGCAGCTTTTCGACAACGCTCGATACGGTGGATTCCTTCTGGCCGATGGCAACGTAGATGCAGATGACATCCTTGCCCTTCTGGTTGATGATAGCATCAAGCGCGATCGCGGTCTTACCTGTCTGGCGGTCGCCTATGATAAGCTCACGCTGGCCGCGGCCGATAGGAACAAGCGCATCTATAGCCTTCAGGCCGGTCTGCAGAGGCACGGAAACGGGCTCTCTTGAAAGCACGCTCGGAGCTGGGCTTTCGACCGGGCGGAAAGAGTCGGTCTTGATGGGGCCTTTGCCGTCGATGGGGCTGCCCATTGCGTCAACAACGCGGCCTATAAGCGCATCGCCGACGGGGACCTCGACGATCCTGCCTGTACGGCGGACACTGTCGCCCTCCTGAAGATGGCCGAACGGTCCGAGCAGAACAACACCGACATTGTTCTTGTCCAAATCCTGCACCATGCCCTTGAGTCCGCCGGGGAACTCGAGCATCTCGCCTGCCATAACGTCGGCAAGGCCGGATACGCGGCAGATACCGTCGCCGAGGGTGAGAACCTCGCCGGTCTGGAATACGTCTATATCGCCGTTGACCTTCTCAAGCTGCTGCTTGATTCCGTCGGCGATAGATCTCATCTGACTGTCGCTCTGGCGGGTGTTGTCTTCAACATCCTGGCTGAGCCTGTCGAGCGTGTGGGCAAGCGTTCCGTCATAAACTGTATCGCCCACCTGCATACGCACGCCGCCTATAACATCGGAATCGACCTCATTGTGGCATGAGATAAAGGTCTCGCATATTATCTGCGTGAGCTTCTTCATTTCCTCGTCGCTCAGCGGCTGCGCGCTCTTTATTGAAATGTCAAGTTTTTTAAGTTCGTTCATGTTCAAAATGTCACTCGGCATTGCCGATACCAATTCTTTAATTTGTTCGATAAACTTATCATTCAGCGCCTGCTTGGAGTCCTCAAAACTGCCGTTGCGAAGTACCTCTGCGGTTATCTCAGCCACGCGGCGCACAGCGTCGGACGACACTCTGTCGCGCATCTGAGCCATAAGCTGGCCTTCGCTCTTTTCGGCATTCTCGATAAGGCTTTTTGCCTCCTGCTCGCCGGCAGCCGCTATCGCCGCTCCGTCGGCCTTAGCCTGAGCCTCGGCATCCTTGAGAAGCTGCTGCTTGCGCTCTTCGTTTTCGGCTCTGGCTTTTTCGATATCCTCTCCGAGGGCTTTGGCCTGCGCCTTTGCCTTTTCGGAGTTTTCAATCTCCTCGCCTATGCCGCGTCTGCGGCTGCCGAACATCTTGTCGAAAAGATTCATCTTGCGGCAGATGAAATACAGAGCGCCGAACAGTATGATAAAGTTAACTATTTTCCATATGATATCCACTTGAGAACTATCCCTCCTTTCCCGTAATTCCTGTTATACATCGGGATCATTCCTTGGTTTTGCTGACACAATCGTCGATGAGCGCCTTGTTATCCTGCGCACCGCTGCCGACAAGACGGTCGGACAACAGAGCGACAAGCTCGGGCATACTGCCGTCAATTTCGCCGACGGCGGCCTTTTCCTCGTTTTTCACTCGCTCACGGACATTTTTGTGAAGCTGCTCGGCTTCGGCATGGGCGGCATTGAGCACCTCGCCCTTTGCCTTTTCGGCATCGCTGCGCGCCGCGTTTATAACGCCGCGTGCATCAGCGCCGGTCTGAGCAAGCTCCTGTGCAAGCTGTGCCTTGTTCTCTTCAAGTGCTGCCTCGGCCTTCTTTCCCTCGGCAAGGCCTTCGTCAATGCGTGCCTTGCGCGCGTCCATAAAGCTAAGAACGGGCTTGAAAAGGAATTTGTTCAACAGGAACATAAACAGGAAGAAGCTGATAATAGTAAGTATGAACTCAGGTACGCTGATCTGCAGTCCAACTATGTCTAAAATCAATCTGGTCTCCCCCTTTCAAGATGCTTTTTCTATTCTTACATCTTGGCAATAAGCATGAATGCGATGACCAGACCATAGATGGCCAGCGCTTCCATAAAGCCCATTGCAAGGATCATGACAGACTGAAGCTGACCTTTCATATCCGGCTGACGTGCCATACCCTCAAGTGCCTTCGAGGCTGCAAGACCCTGGCCGATACCGACGCCGATCGTGCTCAGGCCGATGGCCAGTGCAACGCCTATTGCGATAAGACCCTGTGCTATTGACATTTGTGTTTCCTCCTATAATTGTGTATGTATTTACTTGTTTATTCTTCGTCTTCGGTCGCTTCATTGATGAATACTGCAAGCAGCATGGTAAATACCATTGCCTGAATGAAGCAGAACAGAAGACTAAGTATGTGCATGACTATAGGCAATCCTACCGGGGACAGTTCAAACAGCGTTTCCGCCGCAAGCTCTTCGCCGTAGATATTGCCGTAAAGTCGCAATGCCATGGAAAGCGGTCGCGTAAACTGTTCGAGGATCAGGATCGGGAACAGGAACGCAAATGGCTTGAAGAACGTGCCGAGGTATTTGCCAAGGCCATGCTTTTTTATGCCGGACGACTGGATGGCGACAAAAGATATGGTCGACAGCGCCGCCGTTACCGTCAGCACCGATGTAGGGACCGTGAACAGATCTCCCGATCCGGGAATAAGTCCCGAATAGTTGCAGACGATGATCAGGATGAAGAACGACGCCAGCATCGGGAAATAGTGCCGCGCCTTCTTCTCTCCCAGGACTCCGGCAAAGAAGTTCAAAAGTCCGCCCACAGCCATTTCCGCAATGTTTTGCAGCGGGCCGGGCACGTCTTTCATCTTGCGCGTCGCTATTATGCTAAACAGCAAAATGACCGCCATTATCACCCACATAGAATAGATAGTCTTGGTCGGCATCAAAAAGTTTTCAAAGAATTCTTTCAATTATTTTTCACCTCCGTCCGCCGTATCTTTACTTTGCGGCTGAGTTTTGTTGACCATCATCTTCAAAAACAGCATTCCGCCGCCGGACAGACCGACGGCCGCCGCAATGAGGGTTGCCATCATCGGAAGATCATACGCCCTGCAAACAAAAAAACACACGGCAAGAGCCGCCGCGTCAAGCAGCAGCCGCAGCATATTAACGCCCATTACAGCCGCCATATTCGACGCATTCAGGTTTGCTTTGCTTATGCGCATATTGATATATGCCACCGCAGCGCCGAGCACGGCACCGCCGAGCACCGATAAAATGTCTGTAAGGTTCATACGCCTTCCTCATTAGAGCAACAAGTCAAACTATTTTATAACATTATTATTTAACAACAAATTAACGCGAAATGCAACGTGTTTTTGCGCATTTTTCAGCATTTTTTAATAATTGCACAATTTCTGTGTGATTGTCGGTTTCCCTCTGCGTATTACTTTGACAGTCTGCATTTGCCTTGCATCCGCATCGAAAGCCGAAAAAACGGTGAAAACGCAAGGAGTCGGGACTTCCCGGCTTCTTACGTTTTCACGCGCTGTTTACTTGTTTAATATGTCCATATTTAATATGTCCATAAATTCCTCGCCTGTTATGGTTTCCTTTTCATACAGGAACCGTGCAAGCTCATCGAGCTTATCGCGGTTATCGGTGAGTATCTTTATCGCCTTATCGTGCTGCTTTTTTATAAGCGCGACCACCTGACGGTCGATCTCGGCCTGAGTATCGGCAGAGCACACAAGAGACGTATCGCCGCCGAGATACTGGTTATTTACCGTTTCCATTGCGACCATGTCAAAATCCTCGCTCATGCCGTAGCGCGTTATCATCGCACGAGCAAGCTTTGTCGCCTGCTCGATATCGTTGGATGCGCCCGTCGTTACTGAGCCGAACACGACCTCCTCGGCTGCACGGCCACCTGTGAAGGTAGCTATTTTGTTTTCTATCTCAGCCTTGCTCATGAGATAGTGGTTGCCCTCTTCGACCTGCATGGTGTAGCCCAGCGCGCCGGAGGTGCGCGGAACGATCGTAATCTTCTGCACGGGCGCGGAATTAGTCTGCTTTGCGGCGACAAGAGCATGCCCTATCTCGTGATATGCAACTATGTGCTTTTCATGATCGGTCATGATGGCGTTTTTCTTCTGGTAGCCTGCTATGACGACCTCGATGCTCTCTTCAAGATCGGCCTGACTTGCAAAGCGCCGTCCGTCACGCACGGCACGCAGGGCCGCTTCATTAACGATGTTTGCAAGCTCTGCGCCGGAGGCGCCGGAGGCCATGCGCGCGATCTTATTAAAATCAACATCCTCGGCTATCTTTATCTTCTTGGCGTGGACCTTGAGGATCTCCTCCCTGCCCTTGAGGTCGGGAAGCTCAACGGGAACGCGGCGGTCAAAGCGGCCGGGGCGCGTGAGCGCCGGGTCGAGCGATTCGGGGCGGTTTGTTGCGGCAAGGATTATTACGCCGTTATTGCCCTCAAAGCCATCCATCTCGGTGAGAAGCTGATTAAGCGTCTGCTCGCGCTCATCGTTTCCGCCAAGCTGACCGTCACGCTTCTTGCCGATAGCGTCGATCTCGTCGATGAAAACTATACAGGGTGCTTTTTCCTTTGCCTGCTTGAACAGATCGCGCACCTTGCTCGCACCCATGCCGACAAACATCTCGACAAACTCAGAGCCGGACATCGAGAAAAACGGAACATCCGCTTCGCCGGCTACGGCCTTAGCGAGCATGGTCTTGCCGGTTCCCGGAGGGCCGACAAGCAGTATGCCCTTGGGCATTGACGCGCCGATCTCGCGATATTTGCCGGGATCGTGCAGATAATCGACTATCTCGGAGAGGTTTTCCTTTGCCTCGTCTTCACCTGCGACATCGGCAAATTTAATGCCTTCCGCAGATTTTACATAGACCCTGGCGTTGGACTTTCCCATGTTGAACATCATGGAGTTCCCGCCGCCCATCTTCTCCATCATCTTGCGCGACATGAACTGGCCGATCGCAATAAACAGGATTATAGGCAGAACCCACGCAAGGATGCTCACCAATGCCGAGGTCTGCTCGATCTCCTCGCCGGTGGTGGAAACATTGGCCTCAAGCAGATGCGAAACAAGATCGTTATCCGGCAGCATGGCGGTTTTATAAATCTTGCTGTTGTCATTTCCCTGGAAAAGAATGCGGTTGTTCTGCTCTTGGATCTCAACTGTGCTGACCTCGCCGTTATCTACCATATTGATAAAAGTGTTGTAGTCAACTTCCTTGATCTGATGCTCACTTATCCACGGCATTGCGACAAAATTGAACACAAGCAAAAGGATGAGCGCTATCGTATAGTAATACATCATCGGCTTTTTTGGGGATTTAACTTCGTTCATACGCCTTACTCCCATCAAAATATATATTGTGTATAGTTTAGCACCACAAAGAGCAATATTTCACGAAAATTCTGTTAATAGTTGTGCTCAATGGCACACACTTTCAAGTTATTTGTTCGTTATTCTGAGCATTCTGTATCCGATGCCGACGTGAGTCTGGATATACTGAACGCCGTTTGAGTTTTTTTCCAGCTTTCGGCGCAGTGTTGCCATATAAACGCGAAGCGACGATACGTCAGACGCGGTTGGGCTTCCCCATACCTCTTTTAAAATGTAATTGTGCGTGAGCACCTTGCCGGTGTTTTTCGCAAGAAGGCACAGGAGCTTGTACTCTATCGGAGTGAGGTGTATTTCGACGTCGGATATATACACGCAGCCGGCCGAATAGTCGATACGCATATCGCCGTTTTCGTATGTGCTGGATTCCTCGCCGATCCTGTCACCGTCGTATCTGACACGTCTGAGTGCAACGCGCAGGCGCGCAAGCAGCTCATCTACGGAAAACGGCTTTGTCAGATAATCGTCCGCTCCGGCATCGAGCGCCGAGACCTTGTCAAAATCCTCGCTGCGCGCCGAGACCACAATGATCGGCATATTGCTCCACGAACGGATCTTTTTTATTATCTCAACTCCGTCCATATCCGGCAGACCGAGGTCAAGCAGAACAACATCCGGCTTGCACGATAATGCCTCCATAACGGCACCCGCTCCGGTAGCTGCGCGCTTATAGGCGTAGTCCTGCGTTTCAAGCGTTGCCGAGATAAGATTAGCAACGGCATTATCATCCTCAACTATAAGTATCTGCGGTTTATTCATCAGGCTGCACCTCCGCCCTTTTCAAATCGAATGTAAACACCGCGCCGTGCGGCGTGTTATCTGAAACCTCTATGCTGCCGCCGTGCGCTTCAACAATGCTTTTGCACAGCGCAAGCCCGAGGCCGAGGCCTCGTCTTGCGTCGCTGCTTGCTTTGTTTCCGGTGTAAAACATATCAAATATCTTTTCTTTTGCCTCGTCGCTTATGCCGTTTCCGTCATCGGTAACGCTTATAAGCACTCTGTCATCCCGTGCCGACGCTTCAAGGCAGATATGCGAGCCTCGAGGCGTGTATTTCACGGCGTTGTTAATAAGGTTAATTACAACCTGCACTATGAGCCTTGCGTCCATATATGCCATGAGCAGCTCATCATCAAGCTTAACTTCCAGCTCATGCTCCGACAGCAGCCTGTCCGAATGCGAAACGGCCTCGCGGAAGATATCGTCCAGAAGCTCCGGCTGCATGTTTTCAATTCTGCTGCCGCCCTCCATGCGCGTTATAGAAAGAAGGTTTTCAACAAGGTCTATGAGCCAGTGCGCATCGTCGTACACCGAAACATACATCTGTCTGCGCTTTTCCTCGGGAAGCTCGTTTTCCATTAGCAGCGCCGCGGTGCCGGATATATTCGTCAGCGGCGTACGCAGATCGTGAGATATGGCACGCAGAAGGTTTGACCGTAGCTCCTCGGCTCTTGCCTTTTCCTCGATCCTGCGCTTTTCGATGCGGTTATACTCATTTTCAAGCACAAGGCCACACTCGTCAAGTATCGCAACAGTCAATGTCTTTTCAAAGCTTTCAAGCATCGGGATGGCTTTCATGGCTACGCCTGCAACGGCAAACACTCTGCCGTTTGCGTGGATGGCCATGTAAATTCCGTTTGATTTCTGCCGCGTATCCGTTCCGTTTCCGGCGCGGCGGTCGTTCTCTAACACCCACCGTGCGCTGTCGCGATCATACTGCGTAAGATAATCGTCAAAGCCGGCGTTTTCGTTCACGGGAAACAGCATCGGCTCGCTCAAATCGCCGTTTTCAACGGGGTATATCAGAACGCTGCACTCAAGCAGCTTGACAAGCTGCCCGGCAGTCACGGTAAGTATTTGCTCTGTACCTATCGCCTGCTGAAGCTTCTGGCTTGTTTCGAGAAGTATTTCGGTTCTGTACACTCTCAGCGCCGTCTGATGCGTCTGGCGCTTTATTCTTGCCGTTATAGACGATATGAAAAACGCCGCTGCAAACATGACGATGAACGTCATAATATGGCTCGGGTCCGAAAACAGCGAAAAATACGGTTCCGTGAAAAAGAAGTTGCATATCAGGACCGAGAGTATGGACGCTGCAAGACTGTAGCTGCGTCCGGCGGTGAGCATGGCAATGCCGAGAACGCCGATTATATAAATAACTATAACGTTTGCCGTAGAAAATCCAAGATCGGAGAACAAATAGCCTATGCCTGTGCAGAAAGCAAGCATAACGGCGGTTATAAGCGCATCGCGAAGACTGAGCTGCTCCTGACTGCGTGCCGAGCCGCGCGGCGTATCCGAGGTCTCGCTTTTGTCTGGGATTATATATATGTCTATATCGGACGCAAGCTCACCCAAGCGATCGACTATGCTCTTTTTTGAAAAAATGCCGCGCTTGCCGGGGCTTCGTCCTATCACTATCTTTGTCGAACCGGAAACGCGCGCATACTCGGCTATGACTGCCGCGGCATCATCTCCGTAAAGCGTTCTGATCTGTGCTCCGAGCTGCTTTGCAAGCCGGATATTCTCCGCAAGGCGGCTGTCAGGCTCGGCAGCATAATTTGCAGGCTCAACAAAAAGCGCCGTGAGCGTTCCGTGGAATGCCTCGGCTATTTTGGCTGCCGCTCTGACGACACGCACATTTGTCGGCGAGCCGGACAGGCACACAAGTATTTTTTCCTCGCGCTGCATTCTTCCACCTCATTTCTGCCGCAATTATAGCATATAAAGCGGCGCCAGAAAACCGTTTTCCCATTTTTAGTCTGTGTTTTAATGAAACTTTAATGTTTTGGGCGATCCTCTAATCCCATTATAATGCCGCCGGTGCTATAGTCTAATTACAATGCTATAGTCTAATCACAAAAAGATCAAACGAGGCGCGATTTATGAAAATCATTATAGTCGGCTGCGGTAAAATTGGCCAAAGCATTCTGCAAAGCCTTATAAGCGAGGGACATGAGATCGTTGTTGTTGACTCCAACCGTGAGGTCATAGACAGCGTCAGCACAAACTACGATGTCATGGGCATATGCGCTGCCGGCACGCATTTCAAAACTCTGTCGGACGCAGGAGCCGACAGCGCCGAGCTTTTCATCGCGGCAACTGGCTCGGACGAGATAAACATGCTAAGCTGCTTTCTTGCAAAGCGAATGGGTGCAAAGCACACCGTTGCGCGCATACGCGGCAGCGAATACACCAGTGAAAATCTTGACTTTATCAAAAATCAGCTTGAGCTTTCGATGGTCATCAATCCCGAAAGACTTACGGCAAAGGCCATATACAATATTCTGAAGTTTCCCTCGGCCGTAAAATCAGAGAGCTTTACAAGAAGCCGCTTTGAGATGGCCGAAATGAGCGTCAAGCCCGGCTCTGCGCTCGATGGAGTTGAGCTTTCGGCGCTGAGAGCAAAAAGTGGGGCATCATTTCTTGTGTGCGCAGTGCTGCGTGACAAGACCGCGTACATTCCTCGCGGAAGCTTTGTGCTGCGTGCAGGAGATAAGCTCGGCCTTATAGCCGCGCCCGAGGATATGCAGAAGCTGCTCGGCAACATGGGCATACTGCAAAAGCGCACAAAGCACGTGATGCTGCTCGGTGCAAGCCGCATAGCGGAATACTTGAGCGATGAGCTTATCCGCAGTGGAAACGGCGTAAAAATAATCGAAAAGGACGCAAAGCGCTGCGACGATATATCCGCCGCGCTCGGCGGCAGCGCCGTGGTCATTCACGGCGACGGTTCGCAGCACGAGCTTCTCGACGAGGAGGGGCTGGACGGTGCCGATGCGTTCGTTGCGCTCACGGGAATGGACGAGGAAAACCTGCTGCTTTCGTACTACGCGCTCGACCGCGGCGTGCCGAAGGTTATCGCCAAGCTCAACCAGGACGCATACCACGAGCTTTCGGAGCATCTGGGCGTTGAGTGCACCGTATCGCCAAAGCACATAACTGCCGACGTTCTGCTTAGATACGCCCGTGCGCTGCAAAACTCCATGGGCAGCAGAGTAGAAACGCTTTACAGCCTCATGAACGGCAAGGTCGAGGCGCTTGAATTTATCGTTTCTCCCGATTTCGGCTACACGGGCATTCCCGTAAAGCAGCTTGACCTCAAGCCCGACATTCTGTTGGCCGGAATAATCCGCGGCGGCAAGAACATCATCCCCTGCGGCGACGACGTTATATTGCCCGACGACCGCGTTATAATAATCGCCGCCGGCAGAAAGCTGTACGATCTTTCGGATGTGATAGCAAAATGAAGATAAAGCTTGTTTTTCATACAGTCGGCAGAGTGCTTCTTCTCGAGGCCGCGCTTATGCTGCTTCCGCTTGCCGTTTCGCTGATCTACGGCGAAAGCTGCGCACTTGCATTTGCGATATCTGCCGCTTCCTCCGCCGCTATAGGAGCGGCGCTCAAACGTTTCTGCCGCAGCGAGAGCAAGAACCTGTACACTCGCGACGGGCTTGCGATAGTGGCTCTGTCATGGATAGGAATATCGCTGTTCGGCGCATTGCCGTTTGTCATAAGCGGCAGTATACCGTCGTTTATAGATGCGTTTTTTGAAACCGTTTCCGGCTTTACGACAACGGGCGCATCGATCCTCACGGATGTTGAAGCGCTCGGCCACGGTCTGTTATTCTGGCGCAGCTTCACGCACTGGGTCGGCGGCATGGGCGTGCTTGTGTTCATAATGGCCGTAATGGAAAAAACGCCTGAGCGCTCGGTGAACATTCTCCGCGCTGAGATGCCGGGGCACAACGTGGATAAGCTCACCCCCCGGGCAAGCGGAACGGCAAAGATCCTGTATTACATATATCTTGCCCTCACCGTGCTCGAAGCGGTGCTCCTTTTATGCGGCGGCATGCCGCTGTTTGACAGCATCGTTCACGCGCTCGGCACGGCCGGCACCGGCGGATTTGGGATCAAGGCCGACAGTATCGCGTCATACTCGCACTTCTGCCAATGGGTGATAACCGTGTTTATGCTGCTGTTCGGCGTGAGCTTTAACATGTACTATCTGCTGCTTATCAAAAGATGGCGCGAGGTGCTCAAGTCAAACGAGCTTAAATGCTATCTGGGCATAAGCCTTGCAGCAATGATAATCATCGCGCTGAGCATCATGCCCCTGTGCGGCAGCATCGCCGACGCGGTGAGGCTTTCCGCATTTCAGGTATCTTCCATCGTCACGACGACAGGCTACGCCACCGCGGATTTTGATGCCTGGCCGAGTCTTGCAAAGGCCGTTTTGCTCATCCTTATGTTCTTTGGCGGCTGCATGGGTTCAACGGCAGGCGGTCTTAAAATGAGCCGCGTTACAGTGCTTGCGCAGATAGCGCGCAACGACCTGCGCCATGCTCTGCGTCCGCGCGAGGTAAGCTCTGTTATTTTAAACGGCCGGCGCGTTGACGCGCAGGGCGAAAGGCAGATACTTTCTTACTTTGCGCTGTATATTGCGGTCATAGGAGCCGTATTTTTGCTCATAAGCTTTGAGCCGTTCGGGATAGAGACCAATTTCTCGGCTACCGTGAGCTGCGTGAACAACATCGGCCCCGGCTTCGGGCAAGTCGGCCCGAGCTTGAGCTTTGCCGGTTATTCGGCGTTTTCAAAGCTTGTTTTGTCATTTGCCATGCTGCTCGGCAGGCTTGAGATATACCCCCTGCTTCTGCTGCTGTCTCCGCAGCTTTGGACCAAGAGATGAGGTGCCGTTATGGACATTGAAAGTGTTGTTCTTGTTATATCAGTCATACTGCTGTTTGTTATCGGCTACATTGCCGTGGGCGTGCTCATCCCCGACCCGAGGAAGCTCAGAAAGCGCAGAAACAGGCGCAGAAACAGGCGCAGAAAGTAAAAAAACACCGCACGGTTTTCCGTGCGGTGTCTGAATATTTAAGATCAGATCCTGCTGTTTATCCAAGCGAGGATATCGGCATAGACCTCAGCCTTGTTTATCTCGTTGAGCATTTCGTGGCGGCCGTCCTTATATAGTTTTATGGAGACATCCTTCATGCCGGCCTTTTTGAAGTTTTCGTACGCAAGCTTAACGCCCTTGCCGCATTCACCGACGGGGTCCTTATCGCCGGACATAAAGTAAACGGGCATATCCTTCTTCATTGACTTGAGATTATTGACGTTTGTAATGAACTTAACGCCCGTCATCATATCCCTGAACAGGCTGCACGAGGGGATAAATCCGCAGAGAGGATCGGCAATATATTTATCCACAACCTCCGTATCACGCGTGAGCCAATCATACTCGGTACGCGGATTTTCATATATCTTATTATAGCTTCCGAAGGCGAGGTTATTGAGGAACTTGCTGTAATGATGCGCGCCCTTGAGAGCCGTGACGAGATTTCCCATGAAAAGGCCGCCGTTTACGAGTGCCGCGCCCTGATTGCCCGTGCCGCTTATTATTGCCGCATCAAAACCGCCGGGATAACGGATAATGTGCGTGCGCGCCATGAAACTGCCCATGCTGTGTCCGAACAGGACAAACGGAACATTCGGATAGGTCTGCTTCATTGCAAGACGAAGTATCTCCTCGTCCTTTAAGATATAATCCCAACCGTTTTTCTCGGCGAAAAAGCCCATCTGCTCGGGCTTTTCAATGCTCTGACCGTGGCCGAGATGGTCTGTGCCGACGGCAACGAAACCGTTAGACGCAAGAAACGCCATAAAATCATCATAGCGGCTTATGTGCTCGGCAATACCGTGCATTATCTGCACGACCGCGCGCACCTGCCCGTCGGGAACACATCTGCGAACATGGATGCGGTTTTTGCCCGTGCTTGAATTAAAATAAAAATCATTGAAACTAGGCATGGAAAACGACCTCCGTATATGTTATTATATGAATTATAGCATACTTGCAGCAAAATGCAACGGAATTAGCAAAATCAGTATGGAGGTAATCATATGAACGGTTATGTTGTCGCACTCGATCAGGGAACGACCAGCTCAAGAGCGATTATTTTTGATGCAAAGGGTAAGCCTGTAACTATAGCGCAGTATCCTTTTCCACAGATATATCCCAAGCCCGGCTGGGTCGAACACGACCCGATGGTCATATTGGAAACGCAGTTTCGCGCCCTTGCCGAGGCATTTGAAAAAAGCGAGCTTTCCCCTACGGACATAGCCGGCATAGGCATAACAAACCAGCGTGAGACTACGATAGTCTGGGATAAAAACACAGGCAAGCCTGTGTATAACGCCATCGTCTGGCAGTGCAGACGCACAGCGCCTATCTGCGATAAGCTCGCGGCCGACGGCATAGGCGACTATGTCCGCGATAAAACCGGCCTTCTCATAGACGCATATTTTTCCGGCACCAAGATCAAGTGGATACTCGACAACGTCGAGGGTGCGCGCGAGCGCGCCGAGCGCGGCGAGCTGCTTTTCGGCAACGTCGATTCGTGGCTGATCTGGAATCTCACCGGCGGCAAGGCGCATGTTTCCGACTACTCCAACTGCTCGCGCACGATGCTGTTTGACATAAACGAGCTCAAATGGGACAAGATACTTTGCGAAAAGCTCGGCATCCCCATGTCGATGCTCCCGACGCCCGTGCCGTCCTCGATGATCTACGGCAAGGTCGCGCCCGGAATAACCGGGCTTGAGATGCTCGCAGGCGTTCCCGTTTGCGGCAGCGCAGGCGACCAGGCAGCAGCGCTCATCGGTCAGGGCTGCATAGAAAAGGGGCAGGCAAAGAACACCTACGGAACAGGCTGCTTTACTCTCCTCAACACCGGCGATCAGTCCGTTCGCAGCGCAAGCGGCCTTGTTACGAGCGTTGCGTGGTCGATCGGCGGCAAAACCACCTACGCGCTTGAGGGCAGCGTATTCAATGCCGGCAGCTCCATTCAGTGGCTGCGCGACGAGGTCGGACTTCTGAGCACAAGCTCCGAGTGCGAAACGCTTGCTACCTCCGTTCCCGATAACGGCGGAGTGTATCTCGTTTCGGCGTTCACGGGTCTCGGCGCACCGCGCTGGGATATGTACGCGCGCGGCGCGATAGTCGGTCTGACTCGCGGCTCAACAAGAGCGCACATCGCACGCGCGGCGCTCGAGGGCATCGCCTATCAGGTCAAGGATCTGCTCGACGCAATGGAGAAGGACGCCGGCGAGCCGCTGAGCGTTCTGCGCGTTGACGGCGGCGCATCGGTAAACAATTTTATGATGCAGTTCCAGTCGGATATTCTCCGCAAGCCCATTGACCGTCCCAAGATGGTCGAGACCACGGCATTCGGCGCGGCGTTCCTCGCCGGTCTTGCAGTGGGCGTGTGGAAGGACATCGGCGACATTGCCAGCATTCGCGAATCCGACCGCGTGTTTACGCCCGAGATGGATGTCACCGAAGCTGCCGCGCTGCACAAAAAGTGGCTGCGCGCAGTTGAAAGAGCTGCAAAGTGGGAAGAATAATGGAACAGGTATTGGTTGTAGAACGCAAAAAAATTGAGCGTTACATATCCGGCCGCAACGGCCTTATAACAGAGTGCGCGCAGGAGCTTTTCGAGATCATAAAAGCCGAGCACGAGTTCATGCCGCGCGACGAGGCCGAGCAGCGCCCGGACTATAAGCAGATAATCCCCTATGTTATCCTGCGCCGCGGCGATGAGGTTTTCGTCACACGCAGGCTCAGCAAAGGTGGCGAGGCGCGCCTGCACGGGAAAATTTCCATCGGCATCGGCGGACATATAAACCCCGTTGACGAGCAGGGTGATCTTCTCATGCGCGGCCTTTGGCGTGAGATCCATGAGGAGGTCGCACTTGACAAGCACGGCGAGCTTAGCCCCTGCGGATTTATAAACGACGATTCGAACGCCGTCGGCAGCGTCCACCTCGGCGCATGCTTTACCCTCCCCGTCGATGGCGAGGTATCCGTCAAGGAGACCGAAAAGCTTGAGGGACTGTGGATGACCAAGGCCGAGCTGCAAGAAAATTACGGCAGCATGGAAACCTGGACGCAGATAGCACTGGAGGTGCTGTGATATGAAGATATTCAAACCGGCTGATATAATGCTGCCGAACTGCGACATGCATCGCTGGAGCGTTGTCGCCTGTGACCAGTTCACATCCGAGCCGGAATACTGGCAGCAGGTGCGCAGCATAGTCGGCGACGCACCGTCAACGCTTCATATGATGCTGCCCGAGGCCGAGCTTGGCACAAAGGATCCGGAAACTGAAAGCATTAAGATAAACGCAGCGATGCAGCTCTATATTGACGAGGGAGTTTTCAAAACATATCCCGACAGCTATATTTACCTTGAGCGCACGCTAAAAAACGGTGCGGTGCGCCGCGGCATAATGGGCATGTTCGATCTTGAGGCCTATGACTGGGCCGAGGGCACGCACAGCCCTATCCGTGCGACCGAGCACACCGTTGAGGATAGACTGCCGCCGCGCATCCGCATCCGCCGGAACGCTCCGCTTGAGATGCCGCACATCATGATATTCATGGATGATGCGGATAACATCGTTTTTTCCTCCGTCACGAAAGGCGAAAAGGTCTATGACTTTGAGCTGATGCAGGACGGCGGCAGCATCACCGGCTGGCTCGTAGCCGACACCGAAAAGCTTGCAAAGGCTGCCGAAAAGCTTGGCGACGAGGCCGTTTTGCAGCGCAAATACGGCTCGGCGGATAACGCGATAGTCTTTGCCATGGGCGACGGAAATCACAGTCTTGCCGCCGCAAAGCGGCATTGGGAAGAGGTCAAAAAGACGCTGCCGGAGTCTGAATATGAAACTGCACCTGCGCGCTATGCACTTGCCGAGCTTGTTAACATCCACGATGACGCCATAACCTTCGAACCGATACACAAGGTTATATTCGATACGGAAGCCGAAATGTTTTTTGCCGAGGCAAAGGCCTTTTTTGCCGACAACATCGGCGAAGGCCGGAGCATTGATCTTGTCACCGGCGAGGGCATCGAGCGGCTTAATATATCCGGCCTTACGATCGGCGAGCTTATCGGAAAATGCGAGGACTTCTGCAAGGCATACACAGAGCGTCACGGCGGATATATCGACTATATCCACGGCGACTGCGAGTGCGTTGAAATGTCGCAGCGCTTCGGCTGCGCAGGCATTCTCCTGCCGCGCATGGAAAAATCGGAGCTGTTTTCATCCGTCATGAAAAGCGGTCCGTTCCCAAAGAAAAGCTTTTCCATCGGCCACGGCAACGATAAGCGCTATTATCTCGAGTGCCGCGAAATCAGGTAATTTACCCTTGTAATGGGCAAGGAATTGTGGTAAAATAATTGCCGTTAATTCGCAATAATACTATTAGAGGAGCTGTTTTATATGTCCGGACATTCCAAATGGCATAATATACAGAAAACTAAGGGCGCAGCCGACGCAAAGCGCGCGCAGGCTTTCACAAAAATCGCCCGTGAAATGATCGTTGCCGTTAAAGAGGGCGGCAGCGGCGATCCCAACAACAACTCGCGTCTGGCTGCGGTCATCACCAAGGCAAAGGCTGCTAACATGCCCAACGATAACATAAAGCGCACGATCGACAAGGCGCTGGGCGCAGGCAACACCGATAACTACGAGAAGATCGTCTATGAAGGCTACGGCCCCTCCGGCGTTGCAGTCATTGTCGAGACCATGACCGATAACCGCAACCGCACGGCGGGCGAGATCCGCCACTACTTCGATAAGTACGGCGGAAACATGGGCGCTGCAAACTGTGTTTCCTGGTCGTTCGATAAGAAGGGCGTCATCGTCATCGACAACGAGGACGAAGATCTTGACGAGGATGAAGTGATGATGGAAGTTCTCGATGCCGGCGCTGACGATTTCGAGCCCGACGGCGAGACCTTCGTTGTCTACACCGCTCCCGACGATGTTTCCCCCGTTGCCGAGAAGATCAGTGCAGCAGGCTACAAGCTTCTCTCGGCTCAGGTCGAAATGCTGCCCCAGAACGGCTACATAAAGCTCACCAATGAGGACGATATCAAGAACATGCAGAAAATGCTCGACATGTTCGAGGATAATGACGACGTCCAGAACGTGTGGCACAACTGGGAAGAGTAATAAAGTCAAAAAAAAATAGCACCCCGATGGGGTGCTATTTTTTCAGCGTGTTAAAAAAGTCTGTGACTTTTTTACACGCTTCAAAAACGCCACATTTTTTGTGAAAACACGTTTTCGCGAAAAATCTCGCTACGCTCGTCAAAAAGCCTGATAAATCAGGCATTTTTGATGGCTATTAATCCAATCACGAGTGGGGCCTTTGCCCCCTCGAGTTCCCCTGCTACTCTATTACTTTTCATTTGCCGCATAGTTTTTCGACAGTCTGGAAAAATAGCACCCCGATGGGGTGCTATTTTTTGTTTACTGCGCTTATTCTGCTCTGTACAGGAATGTTACGACCTGGCCGCGAGTGCAGGTTGCATTCGGCGAGAAGTGCGTCGTATCGGTTCCCTTGGTGATGCCTTTTGCCACTGCCCACTGCACGGCGTTGTAGCAATACGAACCGGCGGCTACGTCAACAAATCCGTTACTTCCGCCGACTGCCGGTTCACCTTCGGCGCGATACATGAATGTTACCACTTGACCGCGTGTGCAGGTCGCGTTCGGGGAGAAATGCGTTGCATCCGTGCCGTTGGTTATGCCGTTTGCCACCGCCCACTGCACCGCATCGGAGCAGTATGAGCCTTTCTTCACATCCGTAAACGCGTCGAGCACACTAATGCCGCAGCGTGTGCATTTGCCGTCGGCGAACTCGTGGCCGAGAGCTAAAGTGTAGGTATCTTTATAGGCGTTTGGTTCACATGTGCAGCCGTGCAGCGTATAGCCTCCTTCGGTGCATGTTGGGTCTATGATCTTATCGCCCGTATCATGGATGTGAATCATATTAAACTCCACGCTGTATCCATATTTTTTACCATCAGCAACAACATAAAGCTCGGCAGTCATCAAGGTTTTTCCTTTATATGGCACCGTGTAATCAAGCTTTATCCGAGACGAGGATATACTAATCGTTTTCTCGGCTGAGTAAGTGAGCTTTCCATCCTTATTATAAAGATCAATACCGGTTTTGGAAATATTAACCGTTTTCCCGAACACAGCCACAAAAGAAAAACAGGCATGCTCATAGTCAACAGCACTGACTGTGTACTGCTCCCATGCAGGCTCTTCATTTGCTTGGTAATTCTGTACCGCCAGTGCGCTCATGGGTACTAAGCTCATGACCATTAGCAACACAAGCAGCAGACTTAATGCTCGTTTTTTCATCTTTTCCTCCCAAAAATTTATTTTTTATAAGATCAGGTATCAAAAGGTGTACTTTTTGGTATCAGCTGTAATTACATAATATGGTAACAGAATATTCACAAAAAAGCAATACTTTACCGCCTGTTTTGTCTAAAAATACTTGCATTTTTGCCAGTCGTTAGCACTTTCAAACTCGTTTTTCGTGCAACAGGTTTACTATCAAAAAGTACACTTTTGATAGTTTTGAGAGTTAAAAAGGGCAAAAAAGTTGCACCGCACGGGGGATAACCGTGCGGTGCGTTTGTATTTTGTGGGCATATCGTTTCCGATCGAGGGATCACGATAAAGCCGAGCATACAGGTTGTATTTTGGTCGAAACGCTCGTTTCGGCCTCTTTTTATGTTATTATACCACATTTTGCCCACTTGTTAAATTGTGATACTAAACAAATTTTAGCTGCATTTATTAGTGCACATTGACTTAAGTTGACAAGTGGGCGCTAAATTCATCCGAACAGGCTGACTCTTACAGTATATGTGACGGTCTTTCCGTCATAAGTGACGGTCGCTTCGCGGTTTCCAAGGCCGGTCATGTCGCACTCGACCGTGTATTCGCTCGGGTCGGTTATGCGCTTTGCAGAGCCGTTATTGTAATACGCTCTGAGCACAAGGCCGGTCGTATCAAGCTCTTCGCCGACGGTGTACACGGTTTTGACGGGCATCTCCTCGATGCTCAGCTCCGTGACCTTGGGGTGCTCGACAATGACGGTGCACTGATCGTAAACCTCCATCTTGTCGCTGACATAGACCATGATTGTTGCCGAGCCTTCGCTCACGGCCTTGAGCGCGCCATCCTGCGAAACGGTGACTATGCTCGTATCGCTGCTTTTCCAGATATACTCCGGTTCTTTCTGCCCGGCGGACGGCTCGGGCATACAGCTGACCTTGAGCTGAGCCTCGTCATCGACCGTCATCGTGAGGCTCGGTGAGCTGAGAACGACGGATTTTACGTCGAGCTTCTCAGGCTCCGGAGTTGCCGTCGGCGTGGGGGCGGCGCTTGCCGTCGGCGTATCATCCTTGCCTCCGTCATTGTTGCCGGACAGTGCAAAAATGATCACCGCTGTTGCCATGGCCGCAAGGATGAGCACAAGCGCAAGTATATATCCAAACATGGACTTTTTCGGCTTTTTCTCAGGCTCCGGCTGCTTGGGCGGAGCTTTTTTCGGCTGGGCAGGCTCGGGACGCGGCTTCTGCTTCGGCTTGGGCTGCAGTCGCGGTTCGGCCGGCGCTTCGGGTATGTATTCAGGGCACGGATCGGCCTTGAAATCCTCACGCACGGTCATATCGTCGCTGCCGAACGAGGCCGGAGCAGGCTCCGGCTCTGCCCTGCCCGACGCTGCGAGCGAAAGAGCTTTTTTAAGCTCCGTCGGCCCTGCATAGCGGTCGGCTATTTTATAGCTGCACGCCGTCATGACCACCTTTTTCAGCGCCGCGCTGCCGTTTTTCGGCTGCGGCAGGATCTCGCCGCGGAAGCGGCGTATCTGCGCATCGGTGATCTGCTCGGGCGTCGGCACCTGGGGCGGCATCGGCAGGAACGGGCCGCGCCGATCGTTCAGCAGCCAATAGAGCACCATGCCCAGAGAGTATATATCCACGCGGTCGTCATAGCCCTTGCCCTTGTAGACCTCGGGCGCCATGTACGAATATGTTCCGACCTTATCGGCCGAGGTGCGTATGGTGGAGGCCTTGGCCACGCCGAAGTCGCCGAGCTTAAACACTCCGTAGCGGCTGACGAAGATATTCTGCGGCTTAATGTCGCGGTGGATTATATTATTCTCGCGGCAAAGTTCGAGCGCCGAGCACATGTCGCTGCCGAGCTTAATAACGCTGTCGACCGTCATGCCGTTTTCGCGGACATAATCCGGCAGAGACTGCAAAAGCTCCATGCGGATATAAATATCCCAGCCCATGTCGTTTTCGTGTGGAATGATCATCTGATCCTCACAGTTGACAACGTTCGGGTGGCCGCGCAGAGCGCCGAGCAGACGATACTCGTTACTGATCTCCTCGACTTTTTCGCGGAGCTTTGCGCGCATGGCAAACTCGCTCATGCTCTCGAGCATCTCGTCATACTCTTTCTGCGAGTCCGGAACGCTTATGACCTTGAGCGCACAGTGAAAGTCGCCGCCGTATTCATCTTTTTTCTTCAGCTCGTATACCTTGCCGGAGCTGCCGCTGCCGATGCAGCGCACTATCTCCCAGCCGGGCAGCGAAGTTTGCAAATTTTCCATATCATGCATCCCTGATATTCTAAATTAATTACATTTAAATATAATATATTCTCCGCACGTTGTCAAATTACTCTATGGATTTCAGCGCGCCGGCCATATCGATATTGTCTATCCTGCGGCGCATGATGGCGTTTACTATCATGGCGAACACAAAGGTTATGACGATAGAAACGGCAAAGCTCAAAAAGCTTATGTGCGGCTTGAAATACATCATATCGACCTTTATCGCATTCATGACAAAGGCGTGCAGCGCAACGCCGAGACCAAGGCCGAACACCGCTCCGGCTCCCGTAAGAATAAGATTTTCACGGAAAACGTAGTGTGCCGCCTCATTTGGGTAAAAGCCCAGCACCTTGAGCGTCGCTATCTCGCGTATGCGCTCGGATATGTTGATATTCGTCAGGTTATAAAGCACTATAAACGCCAGAAGTCCGGCGCAGAGGATGATCGCCGCAACGACAACGAGCAGGCCGTCCATCATGCTGCTCATGCGCGCCTTGGTGTCAACGCTCAGCATCACGCCGCGAACGCCGTCCACATCATGGGTAAGAGCCTCGGCGCAGCGGTTTACATCAGCCCCGTCGGGTGCGTTTGCAAGCGCGGACTTATACTCCGGCACTTCGCCGAGCTGCTCCTCACAGGTTTCAGGCGAGATGAAAACAAAGCTGTCAACATAATTATCAAAAAGGGCGCTGACCGTAACTGTAAGCTCCTTTTTTTCGGAGGTCGTCAGTTTTATCTCATCGCCGACTTCAATTCCGCCGAGTTGCCGGGCAAGGTTATAGTTAATTGCCGCTTCGCCCCTGCCGGGATAGTCGATGGGTTCTCCGTCATAGCTAAGGTCAATGTACTTGCAAAGCTTCTTGCCGTCGGTCACGGTGAGCGTTGCACTTTTTATGGCATCGCTGCCGGACACCTCCGCAAGGCCACGATAGAGAAACACTGCATCCTTTATATCGTCTCCTGCGTCACGGAAGAATATCTCCTGCTCTTCCTCATTCATGTCATACGCCATCGTGATCTCATAATCATAGAGGATTATATCGTCATACTGCCGCGTCACGACGTTCTGGATCGTATCATTAAGGCCAAGCGCCGTCAGAACAAGCGCCGTGCAGCCGCCGATGCCCAGAAGCATCATGAATATGCGCTTTTTATAGCGCATGATATTGCGCGCCGATACTTTCTGCATGAAGCTCATATCGTTCCACACCGTGGGTATACGCTCGAGCAGAATGCGCTTTCCGGCCTCGGGCGCTTTCGGGCGGATGAGATCCGCCGGAGCGCACTTAAGCTCCTTTGCGCAGCAGTACCATGTAACAAGCAGCGTTACCAAAAGGTTTGCGGCCGTTATTCCAAGCGCCAACGGCCAGTTCATTGTGAACGTAAGTCCGGAAAGATTGTATATCAGCCCGTATCCGAACCAGACTATCGCAGGGAACGCAAAGCTTCCTGCCGCAATGCCGAAAATACTGCCCAACACGGTTGCGCTGCCGGAATAGAACATATACTTCCCAATTATTGCGCCCGAAGAATAGCCCAGCGCCTTCATAATGCCTATCTGAGTACGCTGGTCGGCTATCATTCGCGTCATCGTCGTAAGGCACACGAGCGCCGCGACGAGGAAAAAGAACACCGGGAACACGGACGCCACGCTCTGGACAACGTTTGTGTCGCTTTCAAAGCAGACATATCCCGCGTTTGTATCGCGGTCGAGCACATACGTATCGGCGTGGTTTATATTTTTTATCTGCTTTTCGGCAGAATCAAGCTCTGCTGCGCCCTTATCAAGCTCTGCCTTTGCCGTATCAAGCTGAGCCTTGCCGGAGGCAAGCTCCTTTTCCGCCTCGGCAAAGCCGCGCTCGGCCTCCGCCTTGCCCTGCTCATACTGCTTTTTTGCCGCCTCAAGCTGTGCGCCGCCGCTGCTTATCATCTCGCGCGCAGCATCAAGCTCCGCCTGTCCGGACTCTATCTGGGCATAGCCTGCGTCAAGCTGAGCCTTTGCATCCTCAAGCTGCTTGCGATACGGCTCAAGCTCGGCATCGACCTCGGCACGCTTTTGACGGTGGACCTCAAGGCGCTCGTTATAGCGCTCGATATCCGCATTATCACGGCTGATGCGGTCGTTTGCAGTTTTGATCTTCCACTCTATGAGCCTTGCCTTTAAGCTATCACCGTTTGCCTGAGCTTCGGCAAGCTGCGCATTGAGGCTTTCGATCTCGGCATTCTGCGCAGCAATATCGTTCTGTTTATCGCTTATGCGGTTTTCGTAATAAGCTATCTGCTCATCCACCGCGCCGTAGGCGAGCTTTGCCTTGGCATTGAACTGTTGCAGGCCTCTCTCGTATTCGGCCTGCCCCTTGTCAAGCTCCGCCTTTGCCGCGTCAAGCTCTGCCTGCTTTTGATCGATAACGGATGAGTTACCCATCATGCTTTCTGCGTTCTCGATCTCCTTGCGTGCCTGTTCAAGCTGAGCCTCGGTGTCGCTCTTTTTCTGCACATACTCTGCGTAGCCGGCATCATACTCAGCCTTGGCTGCATCGTACTGCGTCTTTCCGTCCTCATACTGCTTTTTTGCATCATCAAGCTGCGACATTGCGTCGTCAATAATAGCGTCACGCCGTATCACGGCGCGCTCGGACATGAATTTTTCAAGCCCGTCAACATATTTTTTCGTGCTTTGCTCGTACTCATCGGAGTAAACATAGCCCTCGGACTCGACGCAGACATAGATATCCGTGTAGTAATCCGTCGAAAAGCCGTCCGCCGGGATATAGATATAGCCCTTCACGCTTCCGTTTCCGAGCGTGCTCGAGCCGCGCTCCATATTGATATACAAAACGCTGTCTGTAAGCCCGACGATCGTATACTCGTCATACGCAAAGGTATCAAAGGTCTGCTCGCTGTTATCCTTTGAGAGCTTTATCGTGCTTCCGATATCCTTTTCCGAATACATGTTTGGGTCTGCAAGGCACTCGTTTGCCTTTTCCGGCATGCGGCCTGCCTTCAGCTTAATTTGGTTCACATTTTCGGGTATGCTCTGCGCCATCATTATGAGGTTATCCTCGTCGGCGGTATTAAACAGGAAATCCGCCCCGACAGCGCCCTCGGCAAGCTTCACCCCGTCAAGCTTCTTGACTTCGGCAAGGTCATCGTCCGTCAGGCCGAGCGTTGAAACAAGCCTAAAGTCATAAAAATTAGTCTCGTGCGTGTAGTTATTATAGGTTTCGAGAAAATCGGGACGCGACAGGCGCAGACCGACAAACAAGCCGGCCCCCAACGCTATTATTGCAAATATCGCAAGATAGCGTCCGAGGCTGCTGCTGATCTCTCGTTTTGTGAGCTTAATGATGGATTCGTTCATCGCTTTACCACTCTATGTCTTCAATGGGGGTCGGGTGCGCGTTCAGGCTTACGTCGGTGACTACGCCGCTTTTCACGGAAACCACCCTGTCCGCCATTGCGGTGAGCGCCTGATTGTGGGTTATGATAACAACGGTCATGCCGTTTTTGCGGCTGCAATCCTGCAAAAGCTGGAGCACCGCCTTGCCGGTGTTATAGTCAAGCGCGCCGGTCGGCTCGTCGCAGAGCATGAGCTTCGGATTTTTTGCCAGCGCACGCGCTATCGCAACGCGCTGCTGCTCGCCGCCGGAAAGCTGCGCCGGGAAATTCTGCGCCCTGTCGTGCAGACCGACAAGGTCTATGACCTCCGCAGCGTCCATCGGGTTTTTGCATATCTGCGCGGCAAGCTCAACGTTTTCAATGGCTGTGAGGTTCTGAACAAGGTTATAAAACTGGAACACAAAGCCCACATCATAACGGCGATAGGTCGTAAGTTCGTTTGCGTTATACGAGGATATTTCTTTCCCATCGAGCACAACGCGGCCGGATGTAAGGCTGTCCATACCGCCGAGAATATTCAGAAGCGTGGTTTTTCCTGCACCGGATGCGCCGACAATAACGCATATTTCGCCCTTTTCGATCTCAAAAGTTGCATCCTTGAGCGCTTCAATGCTGACCTCACCCATGTGATATGTCTTTTTAACTTTTTCAAATTCAACGTACGCCATAGCCTGCCTGCCTTAAATATATTTATTAGATATATTATACTAAACGTCTATACTCTTTGCAACAAAAAACCGTGGTCTCCCACGGTTTTTTAACATATTATTCAACGATTTTATATAAGACTGAGCACCTTGCATGCCTGCTCGCGCGTTGCAAACGATTTCGGATAATAGCTGAAGCTTCCGTCGGCGTTCTGCTTTCCGCATATTATGCCTGCGCGCTGGAGCGCCGTGACATAATCGACTGCGTACTTTGATATCTGCGCACTGTCGGCAAAGGTAACAGCCGGCGTGTCGTCGGACAGCTTTATGCCGGCATAGTCGGCATAGCGGCAGATTATGGCCGCCATCTGCTCGCGCGTTATGTTGTCATTCGGCTTGAAGGTCGCCGCGTCAATGCCGAGTACGATGCCGTTATTTGCAGCCCACTCGACATACGGCGCAAAAACGCTCTTATCGCTGACATCTGTGAAGCGGCACTTTGCGTAAGCGCTCGTATCCACGCCGTCAAGGCAGGCGAGCATTTTCACAAACTCTGCGCGCGTAACGTTGCCGGTCGGGTCAAATATGCTGTCCGAGCGGCCGTTTACAACGCCGAGCTGATACATCTTGAGGATGTAATCATACGACCAGCGATCCTTCTCAACATCAGTGAATGACATCGTCTTGCCGATAGGTTCTTCGGCCGGAGTGCTGCTGCCATAGGTACTCGTAACCCTGCTTATAAGCTCCATGTACAGATGCCGGGTATTTGAAACGGTGTTTGAAAGAATGCCGCCGATGATGCTAAGATGATCATACGGCTGAGTCGGGAAGACATTCCATATACCCTTTGCGTAGCTTTCTTTGTTGTATCCGTCGCAGATGACAAAGCCCTGACTTCCGTCGGATTTTTCGCACTTGAGCTTACTGTTTATAGGATACAGGCCGGACACGACGTTTACCATGCCGTCGTTCGGTAGCCACGTTCTGTCGATATAAACGCCGCCGGCAGTGTATTTGTCATAATACTTACCAATCATCGCGGCAAAGGGCTTAAGCAGCGCAAACACGGATGAGTCGGGCACTTCGTTTCCGCTCACGCTGCTCGGATGCGTTGCGTCGCCGCAGACGGAGAAGTAATAAACATTGTTCTGCATCTCTATCCCGTCGTTTATCTTCAGCGCATTGTCTATGGTGAGGTCGTATATTGCATTGTCATTATGACTCATGAAGTTGCTGCTGTTGAGGACTCGGATGAGATACTGCATATCAGTCTCGCTGTCCTTGCGGTAGATCCCGAAATGCTCAAGCTGGAGATCGTACACTCCCTTAAGCTTGGTAAGGCCGAGAGCTGCGCCGAAATTATAGATTGCATCGGTTACCACCTTGGTCGAAACATCGCAGGTTTCGATAAACGTGGTTCCGTTGTGCGGCGCAGCAACCGCCGTGAGCGAATACACCCAGTTGCCCTTGCGGCCCTCAAACAGCGGAGATACCTTTGTGCCTGCCGCCTTTGCGGCCGCGACCTCTTCCGCGCTGCCGTTTGCAAGCAGCTCGAGGAACAGGCGCGTCGTCGCGCCGCCGAAGCTGTGTCCGATAAGGTTAATCTTCTTCTGCGCGCTCCAGCCCTCAAAAAGCGGCTTTTAGTAGGTTATGCCGTAGCGATCGTGACCCTTGGCCGCCGAGTGCGCAGCGCCGTAGTCAACCGTTCCGCCGACAAGCTGCGCATAAAGCTCGCACGCTCTGTCCCAAGCGCCGGAGAGAGGTCCGACCTGAGCGGCATAGCTCTCGTAGCCCTTTGAGTTCAGATACTTCATGAGATTGCCCGTTGTCATGCCCCAATACGGCATGATCGGATCGAGCATCGATCTTTCGCCCCAGCCCATAAGTCCGTGGACAAAAACGAACGGATAGTCATCCTCCGGGTTCCCCTCGGCCGATGCCGCTGCCGGCAACAGGCTGCAAAGCAGCAACACCGCAAGCAGCAGACTCAGAAGCTTTTTTGACTTTTTCATTTTTCTCCCCCTTGCAAATTATTTTCCCGTTAAGTATACAAAAAGTCTATTCTTATATTACCATATTATGAGTTGCCGGTCAACTGTTTGCCTGCATTATTAGCGGCGCAGTATTTTTGCTTGCATATTTTCTCCCGTTGGTGTAAAATAATCTCCGCACCACGATAATTGCGGATGTCGTCTAATGGCAGGGCCCCAGCTTCCCAAGCTGGCGACGCGGGTTCGATTCCCGTCATCCGCTCCAAATACAGTAAAATCCCGAAGTCGTTGAAACTTCGGGATTTTCTTTGTCTATCAATGATTTGCGGCGATCTATTCTTTTCCGGGGATGGTGAAAATGCCGGACTCGACAAGCTCCTTTAGGCCCTTATGCGACTCATACATGACGAGAAGCCGGCTCTCGATCACCGCCCACTTTTCCTCGATCTCGGCATCGGCAGCCGCCAAACGCTTGCTCGCAACATCCTCTGCCTCGGCTATTATCTGCTCTGCCTGCTTCTGAACATCGGAAAAAGCAGCCTCGGCCTGCTCATCGCGCTTTTTCATGTTCTCAAGATATGTATCGACCGTGAGCTGCGCCGCTTCAAACAAACCGCTGACCTTTGCGGCAGCCTCGGCAAGATTGCCGCTCTCGCTTACCTTGATCTCATATCCGTCGAGCTTCGCCTGAAGCTCCGCTACCTGAGATTTAAGCTTTTCTATCTCCTGCTCCTGATCGTGCATTACCATCATCATTTCGTTCTTTGAAAGATTCATCGATTCGTTTCTCATAGTTCCTCTCCTTAGCTGCAAAATGTCATTAATATAATAACATCCAAAGCATCACATTTCAACACAAATGTATCAAAAAGGCGCGGCTAAAAGCCGCGCCTTAAACCATGCTTTATTTTGCCGTGATCCCTTTGCTGAACGCGCGGAACATGAATGCCGCGACTTCACAGCGGGTGCAGGTCGCACCGGGCGCAAACTGCGTTGCCGTTTTGCCGGTGGTAACGCCGTTTTCAACGGCCCAAAGCACTGCTTTGTAGTAGAATGCGTTTGCATCCACATCACTGAAGCTGCAGCTCATATTCTTGGGTGCAGGCTCGCCGGCATAGCGCCAGAGGAAGGTGACAAACTGGGCGCGCGTAACGGTTGCGTTCGGCGAGAAGTGCGTAGCGTCCGTGCCCTTGGTTATGCCGTTTTCAACAGCCCAGAGGATAGCGTCATAGCAGTACGCGTAGGAATTGGTCTTCGGAACATCCGAAAACTGCTTTACGCTGCCGCTCGGCTCGGGTCTGCCGGCTGCGCGCCAGAGGAAGGTCACGACCTGTGCGCGTGTGCACGATGCTTTGGGTGCAAAGTGGCTTTCATCCTTGCCGTTAGTTACCTGCGGTGTGTTGTAGTATGCCCACATAACGGCGCTGTAGAACCAGTCGGTGCCGTTTACATCATAAAACGGATTTGAAAAGCGCATATTGCACTTTTCGCACACGCCGTACTTGATAATATGTCCGGTTTTCACGGTCTCGTTATCAGTATAGCTGTCCTTGCAGCTCGAGCAGGTGTGCTTGGTGTAGCCGTTCTGGGTGCAGGTCGGTGCGGTCACGACTGCGTCATATCTGTGAGCGCCAAGCTCACCGTAGGCATCGCCGCATTCGTCGCAGACGGCCTTTTCGGTGCAGGTGGCCGTGCCGCCGGTGTGGGCGGTCTTGCGGCTGAGCTCATACCACTTTTCGTTTATCTCAAAGCCCGCCGAATTCAGCTCGTCTCTGAGATCCTCCAGCGTCTTTCCGCAGCGCTGGCAGCCGAGCCAATGATATGTATCGTCGCTGCAATGGTCAATATCCTTGATCTTTATCATTCCGATGATATGATCGAGGTCAAACGTGCCGTCGCGGATCATCTGGACGATCTGCGGCGTGCTCAGGCCGATGGTCTTGGCAAGCAGCTTCAGATTATCCTGGCTTATTTTTCCGACCAGATCGGTGCCGGGGTGCAGATCGTGGCCGGTGCATTTATCGACGAGGTCATCCTTTGTGATGAGTATGCTTGCGCGCTCATCCTTGTACATATTGCCGCACTTTTTGCAGCGATAGTAATCTATCGTGCCGTCCTCGGTGCAGGTCTTTGGCGTGCCCTTGACAAGCTCGATATCCTTGCAGCCGCCTGCGCACTGGGCGGAATAATAGCTGCCTTTTTCAATAAACGCGCCGCAGTCCTTGCAGTATTTATCTCCGGTGTAGCCCTGAGTTGTTTCGGTTGCCTTTACTTCATTTCTGAGCTCGAAATTCACATGGGTGTTGGGGTCAAGCTCGCCGTAGCTTGCGCCGCACTTAGCGCACTTGGCCTGAGTCTTGCAGCTGGCCGTACCGCCGCTGTGGGAGCTTGTGCCCGTGGTCGTACCGCAAACTCTGCACTTCTGATAGTGCACGCCTGCGACCTCGTCGGCCACCCAGTAATAATCATGGTCGTTTTTCGGTGTGGAGACCTTGGCCGATGTCGTTTTGACCGTTCCGGCAGCGTCGGAATAGTAATTATCGCAGCCGGAGCAGTACCAATATTCTATGTTGCCTTTTTCGGTGCAGGTCGCTGCCTTTGAGGGGAAGTGCTTGAGGTCGGTGTGCTTGGTTTTGTCTTTTTTGCCGGTTTCAAAATCCTTGAGTTTTGCCGTTTTCGTGCCTTCGGCATCAGCAAAAATCTGTCCGCATTTGCTGCACTGCCAATACTGCGAATGTGCTTTCGCCGTGCAGTTTGCCTCTGCTGCATCAACTATCTCGATTTTGTGCTCGCATGTCGTGGGATCGGTGCTCGGCGTCGGAGTCGGCGTGGGTGTGGGTGTCGGCGTCGGCTCAACGCTCGGGCTGGGGCTTGGCGTGGGGTCGGGATCGGGGTCTACCGTGCCGCCGGTGACTGTGAGGGTCACGGTGTTGCTGAGAGCCAGATCTTTGGGAACATTAACTGTAATCCCCAAAATTGTTTTTGTCTCATTATAATAGTACACAGCGCAGCGGATTTTCATATCATGCTCGGCATCAAGAGTCAGCTTTTGGCCTTCGCCGAGCTTTGCGGCCTTAATTTCATCTATTGTGTTCTTAATATTAGAAAGGTCTATGTCATCTGCATTGACTTTATCTGCATCAAACCACAGATACTCAAGCTTTGTGCTGTTCGGATTTGTGGCAGCGATCTCAAATGTAACCGTCTCGCCGACTGCCGCGCTCACATTGGACGGCTGCTTCGTTATCGTGGTATTGTTCGCCGCCATTACACTCATAGGCACGAGCGAAACGAGCATCAGAGCTACCATCAGCAAACTGATAATGCGTTTTTTCATTATGTTCCTCCTAAGTTTTGATTTCTCCACCGTGCCGCTTTCGCGGCTGTATACACAGCAATTATACTATTTCGTCAGTTTAATGGCAAGTAATTCATTTCCGTTATTTTCAACAGTAATGCACGGCCGATTTGGTATAGTTTGACCTCTGCATAAGCTCCGCGTCCCCGTCATATATATTGACTATGTGAGTTTGGGGAGTGGTGCATGTGTACACTAATATTGAAGAGCGCGCCTGCGATCTTGCCGAGTACATCATCGAAAACAAGGCAACGGTGAGAGCCGCCGCAAAGCAGTTTAACATTTCAAAAAGCACCGTACACAAGGATCTCACCGAGAGGCTGAAAACGGTTAGCCCGGCACTGTATCATCAGGTGCGCGAGCTGCTTGATATCAATAAGGCCGAGCGGCATATCCGCGGCGGCATGGCTACACGCAGAAAATACAAGGGCGAGAATGCGTAGAAAATCACCCGGTCATATCTGACCGGGTGATCAAAACGCCACATTTTTTGTGAAAAAAGTTTTCACGAAAAATCTCGCTACGCTCGTCAAAAAGCCTGATAAATCAGGCGTTT